>ERZ827181.145-NODE-145-length-103603-cov-10.825298_pt1 | contig 103603 bp, 58 predicted proteins | sample MGYA00519778_ERZ827181 | MGnify/ENA primary metagenome ERZ827181 (study PRJEB31778, sample SAMEA3449273) | human gut metagenome | biome: human gut; feature: human-associated habitat; material: faeces | place: United Kingdom | collected 2010/2012 ...
CGTTCGGGAATGACTCGTTTGCGATAAGTACGGAGGAAAAGAATTGTTGTTTGTAAGCCACCCATTTCACGCTTGTCGGTAAGTCTACTTTCTCGTCTCCGGTCAAGGAAAGATGTTCTACATCATTATTTGAGAAGTTGTAGTATACCCCGGTATAACGGCTTTCAAAGTCTCTGCTTTTTTCAAGTTGAGGCATATCTACTCCCCAGTATAGCGTGAGGAAGTTCGTGTTCGAGGCAATAACGTCATTCAGATTGTACGTGTTGATGTTGAAATCAACCATGTAAGAATCCGGAGCTAATTTGTACTCGAATTCGAGGTATTTGTTTTCATCCACGTAGGCCCGCATCGTGAGTACTTGTTCTGCCCCCTCGGCATTTAGTTCTTTTTGATTCGTGTTTGGAACGAAAATTAGATCTGCCGTGTTGATTTGCTTGTTCCGGGCGTAAAAGTTCAAGCCCATGGAACTCTTGTGGTCTTTCCACAGAATCAACGGGAGAGAGTCGTGTGTACGGTATCCTTTTAGGTCAACATAGTCAATGCATCCCCCTTTGGTGTTGATGTGTAATTTGATTTTGTTATTTTCCAGAGTGTATTGTTCTACCGGCAGTGAATCCTGTTTGAAGATGGCCTCTGTTCCGGCTTGCTGTGTTTCTGTATTTTGTTGTTGTGCTGCAAAATCTGCTTGGCGTTCTTTCTCCAATGCTGCGGCCCGTTGGGCTTCAACCCGTGCAATGGAGTCCCGGACATGCATAGCTTTCAGTTCCTCTTTGGAAGGACTCATGAAATAAGAGTAGCCGATTAGTATGAGTGCGATGACTACTAAACCGGTTATTGTATTTCTATCCATATTTTAATATTAGGTTTTTAATTTTTAACTGTTATCTTTTAGTTTTTATCTTTTAACTTTTATGATAGACAGGCTTTCACAAATGCCACGAATAGAGGATGCGGGTTGGTTACGGTACTCTTGTATTCGGGGTGGAACTGTGTACCCACGAACCATTTATGGGTCGGGATTTCCACGATCTCAGTTAATCCCGTGTCCGGATTAACTCCTGTCGTGATCATTCCGGCCTGTTCGAATTGTTCGGTGTATTTGCCGTTGAATTCGTAACGATGGCGATGTCTTTCCTCAATATCTTTTGTCCCGTAAGCCTCAATCGCTTTAGATCCTTCTTTCAGCACGCATTTGTATGCTCCTAGACGCATGGTTCCCCCTTTGTCTGTAACTTCTTTCTGAGACTCCATCAAGTCGATAACCGGGTATTTGGTTTTCGGGGCCATTTCCGTGGAATCGGCTCCGTCCAGGTGCAGCACGTTACGAGCGTATTCGATAACAGCCATTTGCATACCCAGGCATATTCCTAGGAAAGGGATATTGTTGGTTCGGGCATATTCGATGGCAAGAAGTTTTCCTTCAATTCCTCGTTGTCCGAATCCGGGAGCCACGAGAATACCGTCTACATCTTTGAATATGTCACACACGTTTTCCACGTTGATGTCGTGTGCGCTGTGTACCCATTTAATATTTACCTTACAATCATTAGCAGCCCCGGCGTGGATGAATGATTCCACGATAGATTTATAGGCATCGTGTAACTCCACGTATTTCCCGACGAGGGCGATGGTGACTTTGCGATTATAGTTTTTGAATTTGTATAGGAAACGTTCCCATGATTCCAAGTCCGGCTCGTGTTTTAAAGGTAATCCAAGCTGGGAAAGAACGATTTCATCCAGTTTTTCTTCCCGCATTTTGATCGGTACCTTGTAAATAGTGTCAACGTCTATGGATTGGATAACGGCTTTTGGGTCAACATTACAGAAAAGAGCAACTTTTCTCCTCAGATCAGAACCCAATTCATGTTCCGTGCGCAACACGATGATGTCCGGTTGTACCCCGTTTTCGAGGAGGGCTTTAACCGAGTGCTGCGTGGGTTTGGTCTTCAACTCGCCCGAAGCGGCCATGTAGGGGATCAGCGTCAGGTGAACCAGCGCCGTATTCCGGTAACCCAGCGAATAGCGGAGCTGGCGCACCGACTCGATGAACGGCTGCGACTCGATGTCGCCCACCGTGCCGCCGATCTCGGTGATGATCACGTCGTATTTCTTGGTCTGCGCCAGCAGCTGAATGCGGCGTTTGATCTCGTCGGTGATGTGGGGAATGACCTGCACGGTCTTGCCCAGGTACTCGCCCTTGCGCTCCTTCTCGATGACGCTCTTGTAGATACGGCCCGTCGTGACGTTGTTGGACTTCGACGTGGGCTGGTTCGTGAAGCGCTCGTAGTGCCCCAGGTCGAGGTCCGTCTCGGCGCCGTCCTCGGTGACGTAGCACTCGCCGTGCTCGTAGGGGTTGAGCGTTCCGGGATCTACGTTGATGTAGGGGTCGAGTTTCTGAATGGTCACCGAGTAACCGCGGGCCTGCAACAGGCGGGCGATCGAAGCCGAAATAATACCCTTGCCGAGCGACGACGCCACGCCGCCCGTTACGAATATGTACTTGGGTTTGGAAAGTTTCATTACTGTTTTATTTATAAATTCGTTGTAACACCGTTCAGCGCCTTTTTCCGCAAGCCCCCGCCAAGGCGGGGGTTCGGGGGCGGGTCAAACCTGTATACACGGCGTTCCGCCGTGGGCCGGCGTCCGGAGCGGCAGGGCGATCCGATCGTCAGGCATTGTTATTTTCGTCCTGGTCCTGCTTGTCGATCAGCTTCACCTTCTCGATCGTCGAGGCCATCTCCTCGCGGGCGCGCTCGATCTTCGCACGCACGTCGGCCACCAACGCCTCGGCGTTCTTCGACTTGGCGAAGAAGCCGATGTTGTTCTCCAGGAGGCCGATCTCCTGCTCCAGCTGACGCACCTTGTTGTAGAGGCGTTCGCGTTCCGAGTGCAGACGGCGGTCGCCCGACGCCTTGAACGACGAGACTTTCTCGCGGAAGCGGCCCATCGAACGGTCGCGCTCCGAACCGCGCAGCGTGTTGAACAGCTCGTCCACGGCGGCCTTGTACTTTTTCTGGATGGCGTCCTTCTGCTTGATGGGCACGAAACCGATCTCGCCCCAGCGGCGCTGGAACTCGCGGATCACCTCGTAGCCCCCGGCCTTCACGTCGGCCCCGGCCATTTCGGCCAGCAGGGCGAGTTTCTTTTGCAGGTTCTCCTCGTGCTCGCCGTCGACGCTCGCGAAGTGCGACGCCTTGCGCTCGAAGAACTTGTCGCAGGCAGCGCGGAAACGCTTCCAGACGGCGTCCGAATGGCGCCGCGACACGGCTCCGATCTGCTTCCAGCGGGCCTGGAGGGCGATCAGTTCGTCGGTGGCCTTCTTCCACTCCTCGCTGTTCATCAGCGACTCGGCAGCCTCGCAGATCTCAATCTTCAATTGAAGGTTGTGCTCCATCTCGGTCTTCATTCCGGCATAGAACTGCCGCTTGGCCTCGAAGAAACGGTCGCACGCCGTGCGGAAACGTTCGTAGATGCGGTTGTTATCTTTCTTCGGCGCGAAACCGATGGTCTTCCAGGTCTTCTGAATCTCCAGCAGACGGTCGCTCGCGCGGTTCCACTCCTTGCGGGTGGTGAGCGGCTGGGACGAAAGTTCCTCCGTGGCGACGCACAGCCCGGTCTTGAGTTCGAGGTTCTTCACCTGCTCGCCCTTCAGCGTTTCGAAATGCTCCTGATGCTGTTTGTTGATGCGGCTCGACGCGGCTTTGAAACGCTCCCAGAGCGCCTCCTTGTACTCATTGGCGACGGGACCCGTCTCGCGCCACTCGTCATGGAGTTTTTGCAGCTTGTGGAACGCCTCGACGACGGAAGGCTCCAGCACCAGCGCCTCGGCCTGCTCGCAGAGGGCTACCTTCTGTTCGTAGTTCTTCTTCAGATCAAGGTCGCGCAGCTCCTTGTTGATCTTGATGAAGCTGTAAAAATTCTCGACGTGCAGGTTGTAGGTCTCCCACAAATCCTTGACATGCTGCTGCGGCACGATGCCGGTATCCTTCCAGCGCTGCTGCAACTCGCGGAACTTGTTGAACGTATGGTTGAGCGTCTCGTCCGAATTGACCAGCTCCTTCAGCTCCTCGATGATCGCCTGCTTGACCTTGAGATTCGCCTCCTTCTCGGCTTCGAGGTTGGCGATGAACGCGTCGCGGCGACGGCGGTACTCCTTGAACTGCTCCTTGAGCCGGATTTCGGCGCCGTCCACCGAAGGAGCGAAATCCTCCTCGGCGCCGCCCTCCTCGACGAAGCGGCGGCGTGCGGCCTCGACCTCGGCGCGGCGGATGCGGTAAAAGGCGATCTTCAACGCCTCCACATCCCGGCGGATCGACTGCACGGGCTGCTCTTCGAGCATCCGGGCGAACAGGGCCACCAACTCCTCCTTGCCTTTTCCGGCGAACTTGTCCTCCTCGGGCTTCTGTGCGGCGAGTTCCTCCGCGGCCTCCTCCTCGGGCGTCGCGCCCTCGATCTCCAGCCCGGCATTCTGCGCCGCGAGCGCAGCCTCCTCATCGGCAAAGTCCACCTGCACGTCCCGGGACGCGTCCTCCTCCGATTCCGCAACCTCCTGCCCGGCGGCAGGCTTGATCCGGGCACGTTTGGCGCGCGGCGCAGCCTCCTCGCCGGAAATCCGCTCCGCGGCGGCCTCCTCCGCAGGCGTTTCTGCGGCGGGCGCTTCGGCAACCCCGGCAGACGCTTCGGCGGCGGGCGTCTCCGTCACGGCGGATTCCGCGGGCGCATCCGCAACCTCCGCAACGGGTTCTTCCGCAGCGGCGGACGCCTCCGCAGCCGGTCCTGCGGCGGGCATTTCGGGTTCAGGGACTCGGACAGTCACGGCAGGATTCGCTTGCGCATCTTCAGCCGCAGGGCTGACTTGCTCCTCGGGAGCAGGAAGTGTCGGTTTTTCAGTAGCCATTTCAGTACACGTTTTTGGTTCCCGCATATGCGGGAGCATATAAATCTCGCAAATATAACCATTTTATGCGGAACGCCGAAAAGATTTCGTCAAAACATGCAACAACGCCGCCCTGCGGAAGCGCGAAATCGCTGCATCCCGGCACGGCGGCGCAATTTTCCGGTCTGTTCCGGCCCTTCGTCAGCGCTTGCGGCCCTTTGCGGCAATGCGTTTGGGCGCAGCCTGACGGCCCGTGGTGACGGGACGGCCGCTGCGGCGGACGCTCCTGGTCCCGCCGCCGCGCCTGGGCTTCTCCCATGCCGCGGCATCGTCGTAACGCTGGAAAGCCTCCCAGTCGAACCCGTCGTTGCCGCCTGCCGGAGACGCGTTCCAGTCGTTTTCGGCCTTTTTCCGGCTCCGCGTCACGGGACGCCGCTCCCCGGCGTCGTCCGCCGTTTCCGCGGTTTCCCTGCGCGGCCGCCTTTCGGAGCGGAACTCCTCCGCGCCCTCGGGCTGCCCGGCCTTCCTGCGGCCCCGCGTCTCGGAACGAGGCTCTCCGGCCGATTCGCTTCCGGACGCGCCTTCGCCGCCGTTGCGACCCTCCGTAGCCGGCCGGCGCCGCTTTCCGCCGCCGTTCTCCACATCGGAACCGTCGATCTTGGCGATGCGGCGACGGCCTCCCGAGGCGTTGAGCTGCCCCACGACCGCCTCGGCGTCGCTGAACGGCACGCTCACCAGCGAATAGTTCTCGAAGACACGCACGTCGTCGATATTCTTGTCCCGCAGTCCGCACTTGCGCTTGAGCATCTCCACGATCCGGCGGGCCGTGTAGCCGTCGCGGCCTCCGAGCGCCAGGAACAGCCGCGCCTTGCCCTTGCGGTCGACCGAGAACGAACGGATTTCGGGATAATTGCTCTGATCCAGCTCACTGCGGAAAGCCAGCCGCAGCAAGGCCCCCAGCGCCACGTCGGGCGCATAGCTTTCGAGCAGTTCGGCCGCGATGTCGGCGTAGTCGCCGTAGCTCTCATTGGCCACGATCTCCTGCAAATCGTCCTTGATCTTGGCGCGCTTCATCGCCACGATGTCCTGCGGCGAAGGCAGCGTCTCCCGCTTGATGTCGGCCTTGATGTCGCGCATCATCCAGTTGAAACGGCGCAGTTCGGCGCCCGAAATGAAGGTGATGGCCGTACCCTGGTTGCCGGCGCGGCCCGTACGGCCGATGCGGTGGACGTAGCTCTCCGAATCCTGCGGCAGCGAATAGTTGATCACGTGCGAGAGGTTCGACACGTCGATACCCCGCGCAGCCACGTCGGTCGCCACCAGGATGTTGACCGCCTTGTCGCGGAACTTGCGGAGAATCTTCTCGCGCTGGGCCTGCGACACGTCGCCGTGCAGCCCCTCGGCCGAATAGCCCTGGGCCACCAGACGCGTCGCCACCTCGTCCACGCCGATCTTCGTGCGGCAGAAGACGATGCCGTAAAAGTCCGGTTCGATGTCGATGATGCGCGTCATGGCGTCGAACTTGTCGGCTTCGCGCACCTCGAAATAGATCTGGTTCGTGAGGTCGGCCGTCAGGTGCTGCGACTCCACGCGCAGCACCTCCGTATTGCGCATGTAAGCCTCCGAAAGACGGATGATCCGCTCGGGCATCGTGGCCGAAAAGAGCAGCACGCGGCGGTCTTCGCCCGTATGGCCCATGATCTCCTCGACATCCTCCACGAAGCCCATGTTGAGCATTTCATCGGCTTCGTCCAGGACCAGGAAACGGACCTTGTCCAATTTGAGCGTACCGCGGCGGATGTGGTCCAGCACGCGCCCCGGCGTGCCGACGACGATGTCGACGCCCCGCGACAGGCGGCGCAGCTGCTCGCTCATCGCGGCCCCTCCGTAGATGGCCGTGATCGAGAGCCGCCGCTCGCGGTTGTAACTCAAAAGTTCCTCGGCGGCCTGCACGGCCAGCTCGCGCGTCGGGACGAGGATGATGGACTGCACGCCCTCTTTCGAAGGCTCGATCTGCTGGAGTATCGGCAGCCCGAAAGCCGCCGTTTTACCCGTGCCGGTCTGGGATTGCGCGATGATGTCGTTCTCTCCCGAGAGCAGACGGGGAATCGTAAGTCGTTGGATGGAGGTGGGTGTTTCGAACCCTTTTGCCTGGACGGCCGCGAGCATCTCCTCGCTGAGGCCTAAAGCGCTGAAATCAGCTTCGTTGATCATATATGAATAGTTGAAAGGCCAAAGGTACGACAATTTATTGAATATTCGCCGGAAAATCATTATCTTCGCAAAAAGTTACGCACACACGGCCCCTCGCGGGCCGCCTGACCGAAAACCGACACCATGAGTCACCGTATCCTGCTGGTCGACGACGAGGTAGACATCCTCGAATTCGTCCGTTACAACCTCGTACGCGAGGGTTACGAAGTCTTCACGGCCGAAAACGGCGCCGAGGCGCTGAAAGCGGCCGCCGAATGCCGTCCGCACCTGATCCTGCTGGACATGATGATGCCGGTGATGGACGGGGCGCAGACCTGCCGCGCGATCCGCCGAAACCCCGTGCTGAAGGACACGATGGTGGTTTTCCTCTCGGCGCTGGGCGAGGAGGGGCAGCAGCTGGCAGGGTTCGACGTGGGAGCCGACGACTACCTGACCAAGCCTATCAAGATGAAGCTGCTGGTAAGCCGCGTGCAGGCGATCCTCAAGCGCATCGACGCCGACAGACCTCCCGAGAAGGCCCCGGCTCCGGGGCTCACGGTCGACCGCGAGCGTTACACGGTGATCCGCGACGGACAGGAGATCACCCTCCCGCGCAAGGAGTTCGCGCTGCTGGACCTGCTCCACTCGTCGCCCGGGAAGCTGATTCCCCGCGAGGAGATCTACGCCAAGATATGGGGCACGGAGGTCGTCGTGGGCGACCGCACGATCGACGTGCACATCCGCAAGCTGCGCCAGAAGATCGGCGACGAACGCATCGTCACGGTCAAGGGCGTGGGATATAAATATGAACCCTGAAACGAAAGGTGAAAATTGGATTGTCATTCCGTGGAGAGCCGAAGGACCGACGTGGGAATCCGCTGGACGCGTTGTGAGGTTACGACCTTTGATCGGATTGCCGCGTCGCCACGCTCCTCGCAATGACGGGAGAGGGGGGGGGCAGGCGACCGAATCGGTTTGTCCGGACGAAGCGATTTTGAATTGTGAATTATGAATTGTGAATCGAAAAAATACCGCCGCATCGTCGTCAAGATCGGCAGCAATGTGCTCACCCGCGAGGACGGACGGCCCGACACCACGCGCATCTCGGCGCTCGTGGACCAGTTGGCGCGCCTGCACCGGGCCGGCACGGAGTTCATCCTCGTCTCGTCGGGCGCCGTGGCCTCGGGCCGCAGCCTGCTCGAAACCCGCGTCGGACGCATCGACACCGTTTCGGCCCGCCAGCTCTTCTCGGCCGTCGGGCAGGTGAAACTGCTGAACCGCTACTACGACCTCTTCAACGAATACGGCATCGCCTGCGGGCAGGTGCTCACCACCAAGGAGAGCCTCTCCACGCGGCGGCAGTACCTCAACCAGCGCAACTGCATGGAGGCGATGCTCGCGGCGGGCGTCGTCCCGATCGTCAACGAGAACGACACGATCTCGGTCACGGAGCTGATGTTCACCGACAACGACGAACTTTCGGGTCTCGTGGCGGCGATGATGGGAGCCGAGGCGCTCGTCATCTTGAGCAATATCGACGGCATCTACGACGGTTCGCCTTCGGACCCCGCCTCGCAGGTCATCCGCCGCGTCGCCCCGGGCCGCGACCTCTCGCAGTACATCGACACGGCGCGTTCCTCGCGCGGTCGCGGAGGCATGACGACCAAGAGCCGCATTTCGTCGCGCGCGGCGGGCGAGGGCATCGAGGTCGTGATCGCCAACGGCCGCCGCGACAATATCCTGACGGATCTGATCCTCACGGACCGCGACGTCGTATGCACGCGTTTCGAAGCGGCTCCCCGACCGGCTTCGGGGGTCAAGAAGTGGATCGCCAGCAGCGAAGGCTTCGCCAAGGGCGCCCTGCACCTCGACGCCGGGGCCGCCGCGGCCGTCTCGCAGAGCAAGGCCGCGAGCATCCTCGCCGTGGGCGTCACGGCCGTCGAAGGGGATTTCGAGCGCGACGACATCGTACGCATCCTCTCGCCCGAAGGCGCCCCGCTGGGCGTGGGCCGCATCTCGTGCGACAGCGCGACGGCCCGCCGCAACCTCGGCCGCAAAGGTCTCAAACCGCTGATTCACTGCGATTACCTATATCTGGAATAAAATATGGAATACGATACGATCTTCGCCGCCGCCCGGCGCGCCGGCAACGAACTGGCCCTTGTCGACGCCGGGCGATTGAGCCGCACCGTCATGAAAGCCGCCGCCCTGCTGCGGGAAAACGCCGGAAAAGTGCTCGCGGCCAACGCCCTCGACCTGGAGGCGATGGACGCCGATTCACCCATGCGCGACCGCCTGCGGCTGACGGCGGAACGCATCGCCTCGATCGCCGCCGACATGGAATCCGTCGCCGGACTGCCCTCGCCGCAGGGCGAAACGATCGCCGAATGGACCCGTCCCAACGGCATGACCCTCCGCAAGGTCCGCGTACCGTTCGGCGTGGTGGGCATGATCTGCGAGGCGCGCCCCAACGTCACGGCCGACATTTTCTCGCTCTCGATGAAGACGGGCAACGCCTGCGTGCTGAAGGGCGGCAGCGACGCCCGCCGCTCCAACGAAGCCATCGCCGCCCTGCTCCGCGAGGCGCTCCGCAGCGAAGGCATCGACCCGGCGGCCTTCACCCTGCTGCCCGCGGGCCACGAGGCTGCCGGAGCGCTGCTGAACGCCGTGGGTTACGTCGACGTGGTGATCCCGCGCGGCGGCGCGGGACTGATCCGCTTCGTGCGCGAAAACGCCCGCATACCCGTGATCGAAACCGGGGCGGGCATCGTCCACACCTACTTCGACCTCGACGGCGATCTGACGAAAGGCCGCGCCGTGGTCTGCAACGCCAAGACGCGGCGCGTCAGCGTCTGCAACGCCCTCGACTGCCTCATCGTCCACCGCGAACGGCTCCGGGACCTCGCGGAACTGTGCGACCCGATGGCCGCCGAACGCGTCACGGTCTACGCCGACGCGGAGGCGTACGCCGCACTCGAAGGCCGCTACCCCGCGTGCCTGCTCCGCCCCGCCGCGGAGGAGCACTTCGGGACCGAATTCCTCGACTACAAGCTGGCCGTGCGGACCGTCGGCTCCCTCGACGAAGCTCTGGCGCACATCGCCCGCTACTCCTCGCACCACAGCGAAGCCATCGTCACCGAAAACGCCGGGACGGCCCGGGAGTTCACCCGGCGGGTCGATGCGGCGTGCGTCTACGTCAACGTCTCGACAGCCTTCACCGACGGCGGCCAGTTCGGATTCGGCGCCGAGGTCGGCATCTCGACCCAGAAACTCCACGCCCGCGGTCCGATGGGGCTGCCCGAACTCACGACCTACAAATACGTGATTTCAGGCAACGGACAGACCAGAGAGCCATGACGGTCACGCCGCCGCCCGCCGTTTTCGCGGCATCCCGCCGCGTTCCCGACTCCGCCCCGCGCGGGCGAAGCGGAGTCGCCGCGCACCGATGCATCCCCCGACGCCCCTCGCGGAAGGGAGACGCCGCCGCATGGCCCGGACGGCCGGCGCCAAAACGGCCCCGACGCCATATGTGACAAAAATTCCACTTATTTCGGCAAATAATTGAACGATTCGTAATCATTTTTTGCTTAAATTTGCACATCCGTAAAATAATACATATATTTAAATTATGATTCGTGAACTTTTCGCCGTGGGCCTGGGAGGCGCCGCCGGAAGCATCGTCCGCTATATGCTCTCCGTCTGGCTGCTCGGAGGGCACACGCTGCTGGGTTTTCCGGCCGGAACGTTCACGGTCAACGCCGCGGGATCGCTGCTGATCGGCATTCTGCTGGAGACCACGAATTCGGCTGCGGCAGGATGGTTGCTCATCGCAGGATTCTGCGGAGGATTCACCACCTTTTCGACCTTTTCGGCCGATGCCGTGCGGTTGCTGCGTGCCGGAGACTACGGGCCTGCGACGGCCTACATTGCGTTGAGCGTCGCGGTCTGCATCGCCTTCGCCGCACTGGGCATGTGGATCGGAGCGCAAATTGCACGCAATTAAAAATGAAAAATTAAGAATTAAAAATAACCTGCAACCCGGTTAAATCCCGGCTGAAATCCCGGTCGCGCTGCGACAAGCCCCCTCCGAGGAGGGGATTTAGGGGAGGGTTAGAATTGGATACGCGGCGGAACGCCGCGAATTAGATGGCTGAATTTGCCCGGGTTAGGCTTGTAAACGACGCCGAAGGCGGCGACAACACCGCCCGGAAGCGCAACGACGAAGAAAAAACGCAAACAACCGGATTGCAGCCCTAAAGCGAATGAAACGTACGCCATCTCCCTCCCCGAGGGAGGGCCGGGGTGGGGTCAGGCTTGTAAACGACGCCGAAGGCGGCGACAACACCGTCCGGAAGCACAACGACGAAGAAAAAACATAAAAACTTAAAATAGAAGTTATGGTAATTCTGGTTTTAAACTGCGGCTCCTCTTCGATCAAATATCAGGTGATCGACATGGAGGACGCGTCGAGCAAACTGCTCGCAAAAGGCATCGTGGAACGTATCGGCCTCCCGGAAGGCGACCTGACCCATAAACCCGTCGGCAAGGAGCCGTTCGAGCTTCACCAGCCGATTCCCGACCACACGACCGGCATCAAGCTCGTGCTCGACGCCCTCACCGACCCCGCCCACGGCGTGATCGCGTCGCTCGACGAAGTGAAGGCCGTCGGCCACCGCGTAGCCCACGGCGGCGAGTTCTTCCCCGAGAGCTGCATCGTCACCGAGGACGTCAAGACGAAGATCCGCTCGCTGTTCGAGATCGCCCCGCTGCACAACCCCGCCAATCTCGAAGGCGTGCTTTCGATCGAAAAGGTCCTGCCGGGCGTGAAGCAGGTCACGGTGTTCGACACCTCGTTCCACCAGTCGATCCCGGCGGTGAATTACATGTACGCCCTGCCCCACGCCTATTACGAGAAATACCGCGTGCGCAAGTACGGCTTCCACGGAACCAGCCACAAGTATGTGGCCAAGGTGGGCGCCGAACTGGCCGGACTGGATTTCCACAACTCGCGGATCATCACCTGCCACATCGGCAACGGCGGTTCGGTGACGGCGATTCTCAACGGCAAGTCCTACGACACCTCGATGGGCTTCTCGCCGCTCGACGGCCTGGTGATGGGCACGCGCTGCGGCCAGGTGGACGCCAGCGCCATCACGTTCATCGGCGAAAAGGAGGGCATGAGCTATGCCGAGCTGAACACGATGATGAACAAGAAGTCGGGCGTGCAGGGCCTCACGGACATTTCGAGCGACATGCGCGACATCGACCGCGCCTACGACGAGGGCAATCCCCGCGCAATTCTGGCGCGCGATATGTACTACGGACGCATCAAGAAGTTCATCGGCGAATACGCCGCCGAAATGGGCGGTGTCGACATGATCATCTTCACGGGCGGCGTGGGCGAGAATTCGTGCGAAATGCGCGAGGCGGTCTGCACCGGACTGGAGTTCATGGGCGTGAAATTCGACCCTGCGGCCAACAAGGGCGCGCGCGGCGTGAACAAGATCCTCTCGGCGGCGGATTCGAAAGTCAAGGTAGCCACCATCGCCACCAACGAGGAGCTGGTGATCGCCACGGACACCTACAATCTGGTAAAATAACGTCCGCATCCCGGCCGCATGCGATAAGCCCCTCCCGAGGGAGGGTTTTGGGGTGGGGTCGGGCTTGCAAACGATGCCGACGGCGGCGGCAACGACCGCCAACAGCCGACAGCATAGAGGCAAAACAACAAAGCATATATCAATTTTAAACGTAACAACACCATGATTCAGCATCTTACCGAAATCGTCGAGGAGGCGAGGAAACAGGGTAAAAAACGTCTTGCCGTAGCTTACGGACAGGATTCGCATACGCTGGAAGCGGTCTACGAAGCCTATAAGGAGGGTCTCGTGGAGCCTACGCTCTTCGGCGACAAGGAGGTTATCAAACAGGTCTGCCAGGAGAACGGCATCGACATCAACGCCTTCAACATCGTCAACGAACCCAACGATGTGAAATGCGTCCAGCAGGCCGTCGCATCGGTCGTTTCGGGCAACGCCGACGTTCTGATGAAAGGTCTGGTCTCGACCGACAAATACATGCGCGGCATCCTCAACAAGGAGGCCGGGCTGTTCCCCCCGAAAGGCGTCCTGAGCCACGTTTCGATCGTCGAAATGCCCTGCTACCACAAACTGCTGATCATCTCGGACGTGGCGGTCATTCCGCTCCCCGACTTCAAGCAGAAGATGGTGCAGATCGGCTACCTGGCCCGCACGGCCAACCTGCTGGGCATCGCGACGCCGAAAATCGCCTGCATCGCCCCCTCGGAGCAGCTGCTCCCCAACGTGATCTCCTCGACCGAAGGCGCGCTGCTGGCCAAGATGGCCGACCGCGGCCAACTGGGCAACGTCGTCGTCGACGGTCCGCTGTCGCTGGACGTGGCGCTCTACAAGGAGGTCGCCGAGCACAAAAAGGTCAAGGGTTCGTCGGTGGCCGGCGATCCGGACTGCCTGCTGTTCCCCAACCTCGAATCGGCCAACGTCTTCTTCAAGTCGGTCACGCACCTCTGCGGCGGCGAACTGGCGGCGATGGTCATGGGTACGAAGGTTCCGTGCGTGCTCACCTCGCGCGGCGACACGAGCAAGACCAAGCTCTTCTCAATAGCGCTGGCCTGCCTGGCAGTAAAAAAATAAAATTCCGGTCATCCGGACCTAACCCAATCTTAAACCAGCCCGACGAAAGAAGCAACGCCTCCCGGTTGAAAGTCACCCTTCGACAATCAGTCGTTGCGAATCCGTCGGACTCACGTTAAAAACGAACCGAGAACTTATGGGCTACAAAATTTTAGCAATAAATCCCGGCTCAACGTCTACAAAGGTCGCCCTCTACGACGAGGAGCGGCCTTTGTTGGAATTGAACCTCCGTCACTCCACCGAGGAAATCTCCCGCTTCGCCGGCGTGAACGACCAGCTGGACTGGCGCCGCGGACTGATCCTTTCGGCGCTCCGCGAAGAGGCGTTCGACATCAGAAACCTCTCGGCGGTGATCGGCCGCGGCGGACTGATACGCCCCATTCCCGCAGGAGTCTACGAAGTCAATTCGCGCATGCGCTACGATCTGCGGAACGCGCAGATGAAACACGCCTGCAACCTCGGAGGACTGCTGGCCGCACAGATCGCCCACATGGCGGGTGTCAAGGCCTACATCGCCGACCCGCCGGTGGTCGACGAGATGGACGACGCGGCACGCATCTCGGGCATGCCGATGTGCCCGCGCAAACCGGTCTTCCACGCCCTGAACCAGAAGGCCACGGCGCGTCTCCACTGCGAACGGATGGGCTGGGTGTACGAAGAATCGAATCTGATCGTGGCCCACATGGGCGGCGGCATTTCGGTCGCCGCACACAAGCAGGGACGTATCGTCGACGTCAACAACGCGCTCGACGGCGACGGTCCTTTCGCCCCGGACCGCGCGGGGAGCATCCCCTCGAGCGAACTGATCAAGGTCTGCTTCTCGGGACAATATACGAAAGAGGAGCTGCTGAAATTCATTTCGAGCAAAGGCGGGCTGGTGGCCTACCTGGGAACCAACTCCGTGATTCAGGTCATGGAACGCATCGCACAGGGCGACCAGCGGGCCAAAAAGGTTCTCGACGCCATGTGCTACAACATCGTGAAACAGATCGGAGCCATGGCCGCGGCCCTCTCGGGCAGCGTTCAGGCCATCGTCCTCACGGGCGGCATCGCCTACAACGAGCCTGTCGTGAAGTACATCCGCGAACGCTGCTCGTTCATCGCTCCGATCGCGGTCTATCCGGGCGAGAACGAACTCGAAGCGCTGGTCACCAATGCGCTGGTGGTGCTCCGGGGCGTCATCACCCCCAAAGTCTACAAATAACCCGCATTCTTCCGGGAAACGAACGGGCCGCATCCTTCCGGGGTGCGGCCCGTTCGTTCAGATGCGGGAGCAACGGGAGTGGTAAAAATAACGAAACACCCCTGCGTCACTCGAAAGCGATACTCTTCCAGGTAAGCGGATCTCCGTAGTAGTTCGTGGCCCATTGGTCGGCGGACGCAGCTTTCGGTGCCGCCGTGCCGGTGCTGTAATGCTTGTCGGCATTCAGCGTAAGATCGCATACTTTGGCGAAGTTCGGGCTGAAAGGAGTTGCGCCGTCCTTCATCTCCAGGGTAATATTGCCGGCAGCTGTCAGCCGCAGCTCGGTCAGAGCATCGCAGTGCTGAAATGCGCTGTATCCGAGTCGGGTCGTTTCGGGCAGCGAAAGGGAGGTCAGACCGGAAGCCATGAAAGCTGCGTTATAAATCCGAACCGCCTCGGGCAGTTGCACGCTCTCCAGCGAAGGGCAGCCCGACAAGGCCTGCACTCCGACCTCCTCCACGCCGTCGCAGGAGACGAAGCTCAACGCCTGGCAGGCGAAAAATGCCAAACAGCCGAGCGCTTTCACTCCGGCGGGCAGTCTCACTTCGCGCAGGGCGGGATAGGCATAATGGAACGCTCCGTTATCATATTTTTGTCCGTCGAACGCCCTTGCCGGCAGGCCGCGGACATCGCCCGGGGGAAAGTTGAAATCGTCGTCCACCCGTCCGTTCACATTCACTTCCGGCCAGTCGGTCACGCCGGTCAGGTCGATCTTTTCCACGCCGGAGTCGTAGAAAGGGTTGCCGACCGGAGGGGTGCCGGAAAAGGAGACCCGAGCGGGAATCCCGATCTTGGCAAACTCGCCCGTCAGTTTGAATTCGGTGATGCCCGCGTCGAGTGCGGCTCCGATCGCGGTCTTTACCTCATCGGCGGTCATCCGGGTCATATCGACCGTGCCGGATACCGGTGACGCCTTGTTCCCGCCGCCGTCCGAGCACCCCGCCAGCGCCAGCACTGCGGCCGACACGGCCAATGCGGCCAATGCGGCCGTAAAAAATCCTTTCATCATCATATTGCATTCGTTTTAATCCGATGATAAAAGTAGCGCAAAACGGCTGCGGAGGAGTCCGGGAACTTAAAAAACAACGCCGGGTTTCTGGACTCGGCGTTGTTTTCATTCTTGCGAAGGGGCGATCGGGTCTCCGCCGGCATAGCGGCGGCGGTATTCGCCGGGCGACATGCCCGTCACTTCGGAGAACTGCGCGAAAAAAGTACTGCGCCCGTGGATGCCGACCATCTCGCCCACCTCGAGGGCCGAAGCCCCGGGATGCTCCAGCAACAGCCGCTGCGATTCGGCAATGCGCAGGGCGCGTATCCACGATTTGAAGTTAAGCCCCAACTCGGAGTTGACATACCGCGACAGGTAACTGCGGTTGCACCCGACCTCGCGGGCCAGCGACTCCAGCGAAAGCCCCGGGCGGACATACCCTTTCGCGGCGATCCATTCGTCGAGCGCCGTACGGATATTCTCCCCGGCGGCCAAAGGCTCCGGCACATCGTCGGCGACCACGGGAGCGATCCGCCCGAACTCCGCGGGATAGTTGATATACTTCATTCCGAAGAAGGTGTAGAACACCATGTAGACCCCCGTAAAAGCAAACAGGTAAGGCATCCCTAACCCCGACACCAGCCATGCCGCGGCCGTCAGTCCGATCAAGGCCGTCATCAGAAACGACACGGCCACCCATCGCAGACGGCGCATCTCTCCGTCCGAAAAAAAGTTGTCCAGCTTGCGGCGACAGACCCGGTATTCGCGTACAAAAGTCCGCGCAAAGAGGGCTATCTGCACACAATAAGCGGCTGCCGTCAGCCGGAAAAGCACCGGAAAGGCCTGCGGAAAGAACAACATGCAGCCGAACAGCGACGCCGTTCCGGCAGCCACGGCAAGCAGATGACGGCGAACTCCCCGCGCAAGCGGAAAACGGGAGTTGACCAACGTCACCAGCGCCCCGGAGAACATCGTGGCCTGCACCGCAGCGACGGCCAGCACCAGAATCCGCGTGAAATCCAGCTCATACTCCTCCCGCAAGAAGAGCAGCCACAGCACATCGGTGAAAGCGAGCGAAAAGTAGGCCCAGCCGACAAAACGGCGCGAAAGGCGGTAATTGCGCAGGCGTTCATCGCCCGGCATACGCAGCCAAAAAAGAGATCCGCCGACCACCGCGAGAATGATCGCCGAACAAAGCAACACTCCGGCATAGAGTGAATCGGGTTGTCGGAACATGTCAGAGGCCCTTGGGTTTCAAACCTTATTTTTTCAGCTGCCTGCGCACGATGGTCGTCACCTCCCGGAAGGCTTCCAGCCGGAACAGCGCCGACAGCGCGAGGTAGCTGACCACGCCCGTCGCCAGTTCGGCCAGCAGCCGCACGAGATCGTTGCCGGGAATCGCCGCGGCCGTGAGCCGCACGAGGAGGTACATCGTCCCCGACACCAGCGCCACGGGCAGCAGCGTACGGACGAAACGCCGGAACGTCAGGGAGGTGAAGCGCGTCGTCGCCAGGAAATTGACCGCCATTTCGCAGAATGCGATGGCCACCAGCCCCCAGACCACGGCCATCACGCTGTGCGGAATCGTCACGGCGAAAATCGCCGTCATAATGATCTTCTTCACCACTTCGAGACGCACGATCAACGGACCTTTACACCTTGCTTTCAACACATTGTAAGCCGTCAAAGCGATCGGCGAGAACAGTCCTGCCAGACATACCGCCTCGAAATAGGGAACCGTCGGCATCCACTCCTCGCCCAGCAGCACGGCGAACATGTCGCGGGCCACGGCCGACATGCCCAGCATGATCGGAAACATCACGTAAGAGACGACCATCACCACCTGCCGGTAACCCTCGGCGAACCTCGGGGCATCGTCGCGGATCTTCGCCAAGGCCGGGAACGTGACGTTCTGCACGGCCTGAATGCCCGTCGCGGCGGGCATGTCCTTGAGTTTCACCGCCTGGTCGAACGATCCGAGCACCGCGGGCGAATAGAGTTTTCCGAGAAAAAACTGGGGTATCTTGTTATAGAAATTCGAAATCAGGTCCGTCACCATCAGACTGCACCCGAACGGCGCCATCTCGCGCAGGGGCTTCAGCCCGCACTTGCCGCAGGGGCGCCAGTCGCTCAGCCACCACAGCAGCGCGGTCCGCATCCCGACCGCGATCACACGCTCCGCCACGAGGCTCCAGATGCCCCACCCGACCAGCGCCAGCGCAATGGCCGTAAGCCCGCCCGCCAGCGACGAAAGGAAGGTCACCTTCGAGAGCAGCGCGAAACGGAACTGCCGAATGAAAATCGTATTCTGAACGGCGCACAGGGCGTTGAGCGGCAGCAGCAGGAAGAAAACCGGGGCGATCCGCGCGATTTCGGGCATGCCGTACCAGCGCGCCGCAAGGGGCGCCAGGGCCACCAGCACCCCGTAGAGCACCGCCGAAACGGCGATGTTGAAAAGGAAAACCGACTTGTAATCGCTCTGCGAAGGCCCTTTGTGGCGGACCAGACTCTGCGAGAACCCGCTGTCGACGATCACCAGCAGCACCGTCACGACGGCCGACGGAATGGACATGAAGCCCAGTATGTCACGCGTCAGCAGGCGCAGGATGACCAGCCGCACGGCCATCGCGAGGAGCATCGAGCCGATCTTCTCGGCCATGCTCCACGCCACGCCCTGCGCGACTTTCTCTTTGAGTTCGCCGCCCAACAGCCTAACAGTTGTGCTGCGCGACGATCTCCTCGTTACGCTTGCGGATATTCTGCACGTTGGCGATCTCGACGTACGACGCACCGCCGTCGGGACCGAAACTGCCGCCCACGATGGCCATCAGGTCCCCGTCGTCGAGTTTGCGGTACTGGTCGAGGAACTCCAGCGCATCGACCAGGAAATGGTATCTGTCGGAGAGTTCCTGATTCCGGAGAATCGGCACGACGCCGTACGACAGGGCCAGAATCCGCTGCGCATGCAGCTGGTAGCAGACGGCCATCACGGTCTTGCGGCCGCGGAACGCCGCCAGATAACGGCCCGTGCGGCCCGTCTTGGTGTCGAGCACCACGTATTTGATCGGCAGGTTGGTCGAAGCGCGCACGGCCGAACGGGCCAGCTGCGCGGTGATCTCGTGGTTCACCGAAACCATGTCCATGTCGATCATCGGCTTGAAATGCGTCTCGTCGCGCTCGATCTCACGGGCGATGCGGGCCATCGTCTCCACCGACTGCACGGGAAAATCGCCCATGGCGGTCTCGTCGCTCAACATCACGGCGTCCACACGCTCGTAAATGGCGCTGGCCACGTCGCTCACCTCGGCGCGCGTCGGACGCGGGGACTTGACCATCGAATAGAGCATCTGCGTGGCGATGATCACGGGACGCTTGGCGCAGATACACTTCTCGACGATACGCCGCTGCGTGTTGGGAATCACCTCGGCGGGAAGCTCCACGCCCAGGTCGCCGCGGGCGACCATGATGCCGTACGAAGCCTCGATGATCTCGTCGATGTTGTCCAGTCCCTCCTGGTTCTCGATCTTCGAGATGATCTTGATGTTGCTGCCGTGGGCGTCGAGAATATCCTGCACGGCCCGGATGTCGCGCGCCGAGCGCACGAACGAATGCGCGATGAAATCGACGTCGTTCTTCACGGCCCATTCGATGAAGCGGCGGTCCTTTTCGGTCACCGACGGCAGGTCGATCGACACGCCCGGCACGTTGACGCTCTTGCGCGAACGCATGGCGCCTCCCACGACGAACTCGCAGTCCAGCTCCGTATCGTTCTTGCCCACGACGCGGATTTCCAGCTCGCCGTCGGCGATCAGCATCCGCGCCCCGACGGGAATGTCGCTCACGATCGACGGCACGTTCATGTAGACCACCTTGCGGGTCGTGAAGTCCGAGCCGTCCGAACCGCGCACGGCCACCCGGTCCCCCGGGCGGAAATTGATGCTGTTGCCGTATTCGTCGGCGATCGTCGTGACACGGATTTCGGGTCCTTTGGTATCTATCATAATCGGAATGGCCGGGTTCACCCGGTGCACCGTCTCGACGATATGCGTGGCCCCGTCCTCGGAGACGTGCGCCGAATTGACGCGCACCACGTCCATACCCGCGTCGAAAAGCTGTTTTACGAACTCTTCGGTGCAGCGGAAATCCGACATCGTAGCGACAATCTTGGTTTTTTTCATGCGATACATAGAGCTATGTTTTTACGTTTATATTATCCTTCGATACGCTCTCGGGCGGTGTTGCCGCCGCCGTTGGCGTCGTTCACAAGTCTGTCCACCCCGAATCCCTCCCCGGAGAGGACTTGAAGGCAGCGTTGCCGGGCTTCCGCCCCGACGCAACTATTTTTCCGCGCCTGTCAGCAGCGCGTACACGCCCAGCCGATAGGAGTTCAGGCCGAACCCCATGATCGACCCCGCGGCCACGGGAGCCAGCAGCGAGGTGTGGCGGAACTCCTCGCGGGCGAGGATCGAGGAGATGTGCACCTCGACGACGGGAACCGACACGGCCGACACGGCGTCGCGCAGCGCCACCGAAGTATGCGTATACCCGCCGGCATTGAGCACCACGCCGTCGTAAACGCCGTCGGCCTGCTGCACGGCGTCGATCAGTTCGCCTTCGATGTTCGACTGGAAGTAGCCGAACTCCACCGAGGGATAGTTCGCTTTCAGCGCTTCGAAATACGACTCGAAAGTCTGCGATCCGTAAACCCCGGTGTCGCGCCGCCCCTGAAGATTGAGGTTCGGTCCGTTGAGAATCAATATCTTCATAGTTTCATTCATTAACCTAACGCCCCAAGCGGGCGATTCCCGGACAAAGATAATCAAATTCACCGAAAAAATCGGTAACTTTGCGCCATAACACAACTCTTCCATGACCGAATTCGGATTCATCGACAGCATAAAAACCCTTTTCGCCCCGCTTCCCGACAACGGATTCGAGGGCATCGGCGACGACTGCTCCGTGTTGTCTGTCGGCGGCGGCGAATCGCTGGTCTTCACCGCGGACCTGCTGACCGAAGGGGTCCATTTTCTCCGCACGGCGACCTCGCCCCGCGAGTTGGGACGCAAATCCCTCGCCGTAAACTTGAGCGACGTGGCCGCAATGGGCGCCCGCCCCGTGGCGACGCTGCTCTCGATCGCCCTTCCGGCCGATGCCGCCGATGCGTGGGCCGCAGAGTTCATGCTCGGCTACCGGGAACTGTCCGAGGAGTTCGGCGTGACGCTCGCCGGGGGCGACACGACCCGCTCGCTGTCGGGCCTGACGATCAACGTCACGGCCATCGGCCGCGCGGCCGACGCGCACCTCAAGCGACGCAGCGACGCACGCCCCGGGGACGTGATCTTCACCGCCGGAGAACTCGGAACCTCGGGAGCAGGCTTGCAGGACATCCTCGCGGGACGCTGCGACACCCCCGCGGCCGCCGTGCACCGCAACCCGCAGCCGCAGGTCGCCGAAGGCATCTGGCTCGGCAGCCGTCCCGAGGTGCGCGCCATGATGGACCTTTCGGACGGTCTGGCCTCCGACCTGAAGCATATCCTCGACCGCTCGGGCGTCGGCGCCGAAGTCGCCGTCGAGCAGATTCCCGCAGCCCCGGGCGCCGACGTCCGCATGGCCGCCTGCTCAGGCGAGGACTACAAACTCCTGCTCACCGCCGCGCCGGAGGCCGCCGAACGCCTCGCCGCTGATTTCCGCATCCGCTTCGGCACGCCGCTCCACTCCATCGGCCGCATCACTTCCGGACCGGGCCTCGTGTGGCTCCGCAACGGAAAACCCGAGCCGCTGGACTGGCACGGCTTCGAGCACTATTAATGCAAACGGGGGTGGCTGCAAGCCACCCCCGTTTGCCGGGCGGTTATTGAAGTACGTCCCGTTCGCGCTGCACGAAAGCAAGCGCAAAGAGGCCCTATGAAATCGGAAAGCCCTATTCCCTGATAATGTACACGTGTTCGTTGCGCCCCTGCATGTGGTAATTCTCCCGGGCGTACTCTTCGAGGTAATCGTCGTATTTCAGCCGTTCGAGCAGGGTGCTGTCCTGTGCGATCTTCTCCGAATAATAGCTCTGCTCGCGTGTCAGGGCGTTGATCTGCCGCTTGATCTTCACGGCATGCAGGGCGTTGCGCCCCACGACGAACACCGTGAAGACGACGATGACCGTCGTTGCGACGATCCAGAACCTGCGGCCGAACTGAATTTTCATTTAAGGAATTATCGTATTGCCAACCGTCCGAAGCCTACGCCATCTCCCTCCCCGAGGGAGGGCCGGAATGGGGTCAGACTTGCATCTGACGCCGCAGGCGGCAACGACAGCGATCGACAGCGGACCAAGCGTGAAATCATCCGATTACTTCTCTTTACGGTATATGCATGTATTTGTGCGTCTGAATGGAGATATTCCATTGCGGATGCGCCTTGGCGTACTCGACTATCGCGGGCATGACCCTTTCGGCGACGCTCCACTCGGGCTGGAGGAACAGCAGACACTTTCCGCCTACGCGGGCGGCATTCCGCTCGGCCCATTCGAAATCCTCCTCCGACTCGACGATCACCTTCAGTTCGTCGGCCCGTTCGAACGCCTCGTCCAGGGGCGGCTGCCGGCGCTTCGGCGAGAGACACACCCAGTCGAAAACACCGCTGAAAGGGTGCGAGCCCGATGTTTCCAGAAAAATCTGCAACCCCCTCTCGCGCAGCGTCTCCGTGAGCACGCCCAGCGGATAGAGCAACGGCTCGCCTCCCGTGATGACGATGGCCTGCGCCGGACACGACGTCGCACGGTCGATCACGGTCTGCACATCGGTCGGCGGATAGAGTTTCGGGTTCCACGTATACTTGGCGTCGCACCAGCGGCAGCCCACGTCGCACCCGCCGAGACGGATGAAATAGGCGGGTTTTCCGGCGTGGAATCCCTCGCCCTGAATGGTGTAGAAATCCTCGACCAGCGGCAGCATTCGCCCGCCGTCGAGCCATGCGGGATCGGTCGCGGCAGCCATCACTCCGTCACTACGTAAATATCCTTGAGACTGCGGCCCAGCTGGTCGTAGTCCAGCCCGTAACCCACGATGAACTCGTTGCCGATCTCCATGGCGCGGTACTTGATCGGCAGCGTCTTGCGGTACGACCCGGGTTTGAAAAAGAGCGTACAGACCTCGACCGACGCCGGGTTGCGGGCCTCCAGCTCCTTGATCATGTGCTCGATCGACTCGCCCGTGTCCACGATGTCCTCGACGATGATCACGTGACGGCCCTCGATCGGATTGTTCAGGCCGATCAGACTTTTCACGCAGCCCGTGGAGCAGGTCCCGTCGTACGACGCCAGCTTGACGAACGAAAGTTCGTTCTGGAATTCGATTTTCTTGATCAGGTCCGACATGAACATGAACGAACCGTTGAGAATGCCCAGGAACAGCGGGGTCTCCTTGCCGGCATAGTCGGCATTGATTCGCTGCGCCACGGCATCCACGGCCTTGTCGATCTGCTCGGCGGGGATCATGATTCTGAACTTCTTGTCGTGAAGTTGTATGGTATTCTCCATTTCGTTACGGGATTTTTGGGATTATACCTGCAAAAGTAACTATTTGCACGCAACAAACGAAGTCTTCGGGCAAAATAAATTGCAGAACGCGCAAACTCCGCACGGCGACGAAAAGAGCCGCCCGGATCGCCCGGGCGGCTCGTAAAACGAAATCGGCGCTTTTCGCCTATTCCGCGTAGGTAAATTCGAATATCGTTTCAGAGGTGACCTTGACTCCGATACCCATCATATCCATACCTACTCCGCCCCACTTGGCAACGGTCACGTAACCCTCGCCGTCCTGGGTGCAGGTTACCGCCTTGGCGGGATCATCTTCCGACATGGCGTCGAACATCGTCGCAGTGGGCAGGTTGAGCGAAGCCTTTCCGTCATAGCCCAGGAAACAAGCCAGGGCATGATCGTCGTCCAGCGAGGTGGTAACACCAGCAATGGCTTTCGCCACATCGACGCCGAAGATGTTGTTCTTCTTGCCGGCATCGCCGTATTCGAACATTCCGTCCGCCGTATAGTTCCCGTTCTCAAAATCGAACGAGACGTAATTGGAGCCGTTGCTCTGATAAACGACGCCGGTGCACTGTCCGTTAACGGCATCATAGGTCCAGGTGAAATCAGCGGGTCTCGAAACGACTTCGCCGCTGACGGTTCGCATGAAGTCGACGTTGCTGCTCTCTACTTTTCCGTCGTTGAGCACCCAGGAGAATGCCCGGATACCGGGTTCGCCGTCTTCGTACATCTTGTTCAGGGCAGAAACCTTGTCTCCGTCGAAGGAGAACGTGTACCAGTCGGCAGCGTCTGCGCCCTCGCCCTGCTGAACGGCGGTCACCCGGTTGTCGCTGCCATATTTGAGCGACAACTGCGACACGACGTTCGTTCCCTCGCTGAACAGCATCTCGAAATACATATCGGCCATCTCCTGATCGTTTCCTGCCATCTCCAGCAGTATGGCCTTCACGGCCTCCACGCCGCCCTCCACGGTAGAGAAATCGCAGGTCTGCGACATCGCATAGCTGATGCCCGTCAGCCGCTTGTACACCGCAGCGGGAATGTTCTCGCCCAGCGTCCAGTCGATGTTGTTGTGCTTGAGGATCACGTTGTACGTGCCTGCCGCAACGCCGTCGGGGATCGTGCAGCTGATGCCCGTCGAGGAGGGCACGGCCGTCAGCTCCGTACGGGTCTTGGCGGCATCGGCGGTCTCCAGGAAGATGCGCGAAGCCGAGGTGAAACCGTTACCGGCGATCTCCAGCGTCTTGTTCAGCTTGATCGCAGCGGGCAGCACGACGCTCGACACCGGGTTCTGCGCAGCCTCCAGACGCACCGGACCCAGGTCCCAGCTGCCGTTCTGCTTCACGACGACGGTGTACACGCCGGCCGTGAGGGTTGACGGAACCGTACATTCGATCCCCGCGGCCGTCACGGTCTGGTCGGCCGCCGCGGTCTCCGTGCCCGAAGCGTTGCGCAGGAAAAGCTGTGCCGAAGCCTCGAATCCCTTGCCCGTCACCGTGTAGAAACCGCCGATCTCGGCCGTGGAGGGAACCGTATATTCCGTAATCGGACAAGACGGCTTCTGGTCGTCATCACCGTCCGAGCAGGCTGTGAATGCACCCGCCGTGCATCCGATCAGCAACATAAGCCATAATTTTCTCATAATGCTTTGGTTTTAAAAAGTTAAAAATCAGGTATCTATATTCCTTCCAGTTCGTTCAGTATCCGTTCGGTATCCTCGGACGAGGGCCGGAGCATGTCGGCGTTCACGATCTTCCCCTCCTTGTCGAGCAGGATGAAGTGCGGAATGCCTTCGATGTTATAGTCGCTCTGAAACCGGCTGCCGGAACCCAGCAGCAACTGCACGCCCGCCAGCTGGCCCGACGCGGCCATCTTCTCCCAGGCGGCCTTGTCCTTATCGACCGAAAGCCCCAGGAAAGCGATGTTCCGGCCCTCGAACTTCTTCACCAGTTCGCGGAAATGCGGCAGTTCGGCCTTGCAGGGGGCACACCATGTCGCCCACATGTCGATATAGAGGTATTTGCCCCTGAAATCGGCGAGCGTATAGCTCTTTCCCGCCAGGTCCGTCGCCGTGAAATCGGGCGAAGGGCGCCCTGGTGCCGTCAGGTCGTGGCTTTCGAACTCCTCCTTGTATTCGCGCAGCATCTGCGGGTCGGTGATGTAGGCATTCGCTATGTTCTGCAATTCGGCCGTATTGCGCACGCCGTTGTTCTGCATGTATTCGATCGCCAGCAGCCGCAGCATGGTCTGCTTCACCTTCTCGTCGGTGAAATTGTCGGCGACGTAACGCATCGTCGCCACCGTGCGGGTGTAGGGATCGCCGAATTCGCGGCCCTGCCCTTCGAGCACCAGCGGGATCGCGAAATGGATGAAATCGCGGTAGACGTCCACGTCGGCCAAGTCCTCGCGCTCCACGACCATCTTCCCCACGGCGTCGTAAACCTCCCTGCCGGGACGGTAATCGGGATCGCCGCCCATCAGCTGGTGCCCCATCGGATACATCACCATCGTCTGCGCGTAGAGATAGCGGAGGCGCGCCTCCTCGACCTTCGCGAAATCGGGGCACGTCTGCTCCAGCTTACGGGCCTTCATCAGATGCACGGCATCGTCCGCCAGCCGGTTGATTTCGGCGTAGAACTCCTCCCAGGGCAGGTCATAGGCGTTGAACTCGGGCAGAGTCATGGTTTGCAGGTACTCGTTGGCCTCGACGTTGCGGCCTTCGACCCGGAAACCATCCTTGAACTTGCGGCCATCGAAGCGCAGCGTCACCTCCTCGCCCCGGCCGATGAACGCCATCTTCGCAGTCTGCCCGTAAATCACGCGCGGATAGATGTTTCCCAGCCCGGTAATCACCAGCCGGCCCTTGCCGTGCTTGTCGAGCGGGATGGTGAAGGATGTCGAACGGTCGATCAGCAGCCCCACGTTGGAGACGGTCATGTTTTCCACCTCGACGTTCACCACGATGTCGTCGGGATTTTTCGACGTGCAGGCGCAGAGAGCCGCCCCCAGCACGAACAATAAGATTTTCTTCATATTCCTGTTTCGGTTAATCATTTTCCGTAAATTTCCTCCAGCACGCCGTCCAGCCATCCGCCGCGGGCGTTGAGCCGGCAGATGCGGCCTTCGCCGTCGACGAGGATAGATGTCGGCACGGCCGAGGTTTCATACGTCGTGAAACTCGTGCGGCCCGTGTCGAGCAGCTGGGGCCACGGCATCTTTTCCTCGCCGAGCGCCTGTTTCCAGTTTCCGGCGTCGCTGTCTATCGACACGTAAAGCACGTCGAAACCTTTCCGGTGGTACCTGTCGTAAGCCCTCCGGACGAACGGAATCTCACCCCGGCAAGGCATGCACCACGAAGCCCAGATTTCGACCAGCGTGTAATGTCCCGGACGGATGAAATCCGACACCCGGCGCACGACGCCCTCCGCATCCGGCAGTTCGAGGTCGGGCAGCGGCTGTCCCTCCACGATCCGCTTGTCGCAGATGCACGCCGCGGCGTAACGCCCGGCTGCCGACTCCCTCGCCTGCGGGGCGAGCGCATCCATCAGCGACTCCATCTGCGCCCGATCCAGCCGCGACTGACGGTCGCAAAGTTCCTGCACGATGGCGAGGCTGACCGCCGAAGCGGGATGCTCCCGCACATAAGCGATCTTGAAATCCCGGATGAGGCCGGCCTTTTCATCGACCCGTCGGGCCAGTTCGATCCCTTTGGCCTCGTCCCCGCCGTTGTAGAAAGCCTCCACATAGTCGCGGAATGCACGGTTGCGCTCCTCCGCCAGCGGTTCGAGGGCTGCGCGGTAAGCCTGCCACTCGGTCTGGGTGGCGCCGCCCGCGAGCGTGAAGACGGGATCGCTTTTCGAAGCGTCGCACACGGCATTCACGGCCGTGCTGTCCAGAAATACCGGAAAGGTCACCGTCAGGTTCCTGTCCGACCGGTTTTCAGGATCGAGATAAACGGCCACACGGCAGTTGCGGGGCGCATCCAGCACGCCCTGCAAACGGAATTTCCCGTTCGCCACCGTCGTGCTGTCGATGGCCTCGGCCTGCCCGGCGTCGGTCGTGAACAACACCACGGGCTTGCCCTCCCAGGCTTCGGGAACCTCCCCGGTAAGGGTGTAGCCTCCGTGCGGAGCGCACCCCGTCGCGAAAAGCGCCGCCAGAGCGGCATAAATCCAGTTTTTCATAATCAGTTCGGTTTATCGTTGTTTCGGTTATTTCAGCATTTCACGGTAAGCCACGTCGACGATCCGCCCCAGCCCGGTGTGGACCTCGGGCGCCACGCCCCGGAAATTTCCGTCGGAATTGAAGCCCTCGTAAATCCGCAGCGTGCCCGTGTCGTCCTTCACGCTGCCCACCACCAGGTCGTACGTGCGGGTGAGGTTGGCGCTCTGCCGGTAGATATTGAATTTCAGGCAGGTGACGGTCTCCCCGACGAGCGTGAACTGCGTCGTAGCCGTCAGGGGCTTTTCCGAGAGGTCCACGCGGTAAACCGTCCCGCCCACGGCATAATACATGTAGTTTTTCAGCGAGCTGAATGCGAAATGCTCCGCCCGCGCGATGTTCGTACACCCCGAGAGGTCGCCGTAATAGGCCCTGCTCAAGGCCTGCGTGCAATCGCCGACGGTGACGACGCTCCATAATTCGCCCAGCTGCGTCCCGTAGAGGCAATACCGGTCCCCGTCCTTCAATACGGTGTAGACGACACCCATATTCGTGCTGTTCGGGTCGTATTTCGTATTCTCCATCCAGACGAAATCCAGCCCTTGGGGGAATTCGGCGAAGGCGTCTCCGGTGACCCTTCCGCCGTTGTCCATCTCTCCGAGCAGTTTCACCAGGTCGTTCATCTCCTGCAAAGGGGCGTATCCGCCCACGTCGGGAGACCGCAGGTTGGGCGCATAGCCGACGAACCGCTTCGCGTCGAGGTCGTACATCATCACGACGGGAACCACGATGTTCTGCGTCACGATGTTGGACCCGATCACCGGCGCTGCGTTCAGCGGCGTGTCGCCGATCGGCCCGAACAGACCGACCGACACCAGACATTCGGCATAATAGGTTTTCGAATCGCTCACCATCATCTTGGACCCCGAGGCGTCGTTGATCACCCACGGGCGCGGATCATCCGAATTGCCCATCTCGTAGATCAGCCGGTACTCTTCCTTCCACTCGAAGCCGTTGCGGCCCAGGCGCGTGGCGCCGTCGTCAGTCAGCAGGTAGTAGGGCGAATCGGCGTCGGCGAACCGCGACCACTGGATGCGCCGCGGCCCCTTCATTTCGGGCATGCCGTTATCCTTGAGCAGGTCGGTGTAGGTCTCGCCCGTCACCGCGGAGACCATATCGAGGCGCGCCCGGTCATCGTCGCCGTCGGCGCACAACACCATCCACCCCTCGGAGGTGGCCTCGCTCACCTGCAATTCGCTGCTCGTCTGCCAGTAGACGCCGCTGGCATCCTCCGTCACCTTGAAGAAGAGCGTATAGGCGCCCGCCGGAAGCGCCACCTCGTAATCCAGATTGTGCGACGTGCCGATCACCGTCACCGTCTCATCGGCGCTCCGGGCGAGCGTCCGCCACTCGAACGAATAGCAGTCGTCCGGGAAATCGTTGCCGCCCAGGTCGGGCGTCAGTTGCAGCCGGGCATGGGTCAGTACCGAGATATTCGCCTCGATGCCCGTGATGTCGGGTTCCGTGAGGTCGCGGTAGTCGTAGTTGCCCAGATCGTTGGCGCACGCCGCGCACAGAAACAGGGCCGATATGCAGAAAAATCGTTTCATCGTCATACTCCTTCCATATTAGAATTGCAGGGGGTTGCCGTTCTCGTCGAAAGCCCGTTCGTCATAAGGCTCTCCCCCGGCTTTCAACTTCTCCTGATCCCTGACATAATTGATCATCCGGCTCTCGATGTAGAGCCATTTGGCATCGGTGATCTTCCCGACCTCGTTGAAATCGGCCCTCGGAATCTCCATCACGTCGCAGATAAGTTCGAATTTCTGCTGCGAGAAAGGCCCCACGAACAGACTGCGCCAACCTGCGGGCGGCGCCGTGAACTGGTCCGAGAAGTTGATTTTGAAGGTCACCGCCGACACCGTGTCGCCGCCCGACTGAACCTGGCTGGTGAACGGAATGATGAAGTTCTCGTTCGCCCGCAGTTCGAGCAGCAGGTTTTTGGTCTTCTCCTTCAGAATGTCGGTGCGTTTGAGGGTGACCACGTAGTCGAACGAGACGCTGCCTGCTGGAAGCACGGCTTCGCCGCCGAGCGTGTAGTCCGTTCCCTCCTCGGCGTCCTGCGAAGTGACCCGGACATCGACCGCCCGGGGCTGCGCCGCGGCGCGTCCCACCAGTTGCAGCCGGACGGGCACTTCCAGCACGTCGGCGTCCTCGTAGATGAACGTGTATGCGGCGCTGTCGATGACGGTCCTGTCCGTCAGCTGGTTGTAGAAGTAAATGCCTTCGATCGCGCCGAAATTATCCGGCAGGCTCTCTTTGCAGCCCGCCAGGCAAAGCCCCAGCAAGAGGGCTGCCGAATGGATGATATGCTTCTTTTTCATGTCGTCAGGGGGTTATTCGCGGTTTTCGGTCTCCGAATCGGGCAGCGGCACGACGAAAAGGTTCGTGCTCGGTTCGGGGTTCCGGGAGTCGGTATAGGACCAGATCACCTTCGAGAAGAGGCGTTTGTAGAGGTAGAACAGCTGACCTTCGCCGTACAGTTCGCGGATGTACTCGTACTTGAGCAGTTCGGGCGTCAGGGCCTCGAGCGAGGTGCTGATGCCGCGGTTGCGGCGCAGGGTGTTCACATAGGAGGTTCCGTTGGCCAGCACGTCCGACTGGCTCTCGGCGGCGATCAGGTACATTTCGCCCAGCCGCAGCATCGGGATCATCGTGTTCTGGATCTTTCCGGTCTGCGCCATGTCGGTATATTTGTAGAAATAGCGGTTCTCGCCGGACGTGCTCCAGTTCACGCGGTTGCGGTAGTCGTCCTGATAACCGCCCGTCTCGGCCCCTCCTCCGAAGATCGCCTTCGAGATCAGGTCGCTCTCCATCCTGAAGGTGAAAGTCGTCCGCGCGGGGTTGAAATAATTCAGAAACAGCTGGCTGCGCTTGGCGTGCGACAGCGCGAAGACCACCTCCGACGAGAAAATCCGGTCGGGGTCCTCGGGATTGCCCACCACGAGGCTGCGGTCCACGAACGGGAAGATTCCGTTGTTCGAAGCGCGGATCACCTCCACGGCATACGTCAGGGCGTCCTGTTTCTGCCCGGCATAGAGGTTCACCCGCGCCAGCAGGGCCGAAACGGCGTAATAGTTGAGCCGCAGGGCGCGGTAACGCAGGAAATTGGAACCGTTGCCCGCGCTGCTCATCAGCGTCCCTTCGGTGATCACGGGATCGTTGAGCAGGGCCGCGCGCGCCGCCATGAGGTCCTGGAGAACCTTGTAGACGACCTGGCTGGCCGGCAGCAGGGCTTCGGGCGTCAGCGTCTCGTCCGCGTAATAGGGAATGGACGTCCCGTCGGGATTGAGCGAATAGACCGGTCCGAAAAGCCGCAGCATGTCGAAATGCAGCATCGCGCGCAAGGCCAGCGCCTCGCCCCGGATGATGTCGTAATTGTGTCCCGTGAAGAGCGCCTGCCTGCCCTGGATGTTTTTCAGCAGTTTGTTGCAGTTCAGAATCAGTGCGTACGCCTTGTTCCAGGTCCCGTTCAGGCGGCCGCGCCAGTAATCGGTGTTGTAGTCGTAGTCCTTGAGGTCCAGATAGTCGCCCCACACCGAGGAGTTGTCGCCGATCTCGTAGGCGCCGCCGAGAATCTCGATCATCTCGACGGAGAGCGTGCTGCCGTACAGTTCGTCGCTGTTGAGTTCGATATAGATGCCGTTCAGCAGTTTCTGGAAACCCTCTTCCGATTCGAGCAGCTCTTCTTCCGAGATCTGGTCGTAGGGCTTCACGTCCAACCAGCCGCTGCACCCCGGGCACAACGCCGAGGCGAGCAGGATCAATGTAAGTATTTTGTTTTTCATAATGCGCTTTGTATTGAGGTTGTCACGATCAGAAGGTCGCCGCCACGGAGAACGAGATCGTCCGTGCGAACGGGTAGTCGATGCCGCGCTCGTTCTTGACCGAGGAGATGCGGAACGCATCGTTCATGTTGGCCTGCACGCTCAGGGCCGAAAGTCCCAGCTTGCGGACGAACGACTGCGTGAATTCATACCCGATGCTGAACGATTCGCCCGAGATGTAGTTCTCGTCCATCACGAAACGCGAGGACTTGTCGGTTTTCTGCGTCAGCGAGATGCCTTTGAAATAGGCCTCTGTGTTGTTCGGCGACCAGCGGTCGTAGAGCGCCCGCTTGTCCTGGTTGTTGAACACGTCGGCCGTGCCGATGTTCTCGACCTTCTGGAACAGCGCGGAGTTGAAAATCTGCGCGCCCAGCGAATAGCGGAAATAACACCCCACCGACAGGCCCTTGTAGTAGAACGTCGTGCCGATCACGCCTTCCAGCTTGGGTTCCGTGTCGCCCAGCACCACTTCGTCGTTCACGTCGTAGCTGAACGAGTACGTGCCGTCTTTCTTGATGAACAGCTCCTTGCCCGTCGCGGGGTCGATTCCCGCCGAGCGCACGCCCCAGATCGCCGTGGGACTGCCGCCGTCGTAGTAGCGGGTCATCCCCGAGAGCGAGGCCCGGCCCTCGTTGTTGAGCGAACTGAACGCATTGCCGATCTTGGCGTACTTCGCCTTGGCGTGCGTGCCGTTCAGGCTGATGTTCCAGTTGATGCGGTCGTGCGGCCGGTAGACCGGCGACACCTTGAGCGTCAGTTCGACACCGTTGGTCTTCTGCTGCCCGGCGTTCATCGTCACCGACGTGATGCCCATCGAACCGGGCGTGGTGATGATCGCCAGCAGGGGATCGGTGATCTTGACGTAGTAGTCGAACGTGACGTTGACCCGGTTGCCCCACACGGTCACGTCGGTTCCCACGTTGTAGTTGACCGTCTCCTGCCAGGCGAGGTCGGGATTTCCCAGCTGGTTCAGGATCACGCCCGTGCCGAAGATGTTGGTCATCCAGCCGTTGAAGGCGTAGGTCGAGAAGGCCTGGTAGGCGGCGAAATTCTGGTTGCCGGGATTACCCACCGAGGCGCGCAGCTTGAGCAGCTGGAAAAACTTGCTGTCGCGAAGGAACCGCTCGTTCTGAATGTTCCAGCCCACGCCCACCGACCACGTGTTGCGGAAACGGTTGTTCGTGCCGAACATCGACGCGCCGTCGCTGCGGTAGTTGAAGTCCAGCAGGTAGCGGTTGTCGTAGGAGTAGCCACCGTTCAGGTAGAAGCTCGCGGCGCGCGTCTGACTCTCGGAGTAGGTCGACTTGCCGCCCTCGGGATAGCCGTTCGCGAACGACGGAGCGCCGAACTGGTCGTCGGTGAAGCCGTTGGCCTTGTATCCGTTGGCCGTCCTTTTCGTGGCGTTGAAGTTGAATCCCGCCACGGCGTTGAGCATGTGCTTCTCGGCCAGCACGCGGCCGTAGGTCGCCGTAAGGTCGCCCTCGTAGTTGGTGCGCTTGGTCGTCGAGTGGGTGTAAAGGCCCTTTTCGGTCTCCTCCAGATCGTCGAAATCCGTATGCAGGGGCGACAGGCGCGTGTCGGTCGTTCCCGTGGCGTGCGTGATTCCGAACTTGCCGCGCACCCGCAGGTCCTTCGCCACGAACCACTCGATGATGAAGTTGTTCGTAAATCCGAACTGGTCGCCCTTGTCGTAGTTGTTCAGGTGGGCGTTCCACAGCGGGTTGCTGATGGCCTCGGTTTCGAGCAGCTCGGGGTCCTGGTAATAATAGAGGTAGCGGTCGATCCGCCCCTCGTCGTTGTACTTCTTGAAATAGGGGTTGGCCTGCGCATACTCCGAGAAGGGGACCGCGGGATCGTTGGTTTTCTGATAATCGAGCGTGAGTTTGTTGCTGAACTGGAATTTCCCGGTCCGGTAGATCAGGTCGATGTTGCCGCCGATGGTCTGACGGTCGGAACCCTTCATCACGCCCTGCACCTCGCCGTAGCTCAGGCCGATGCCGTAGCGGATCTTCTCCTCGCCGCCCTCGGCGTAGATGTTGTGCCTGTGGGTGAATCCCGTGCGCAGCGGTTCGTTCAGCCAGTAGGTGTCGATGCCCCGGGCGATGCCTTTCAGCCGCTCGTTGCGCAGGTCGTCCAGCCGCAGCTGGTTGGCCATGCTCTGATTGGTGTCCTGATACACTCCGGCGAGGGTCTCGAACTGGAGTTTCTCGCTCGAATTCATCAGATTATAGTCTGTCAGGTCGGCCATCGTGACGCTGAAATCGCCCTTGTAGGAGAGTTGCAGACGGCCCTGCTCGGGCGCCTTGGTCTCGATCACGACCACGCCGTTCGAGGCCTTCGAGCCGTAGATGGCCGTCGAAGCCGCATCCTTGAGCAGGGTCACCGACGCCACGCGGTTCATATTCAGGTTCATCACCGTCTCCAGCGTCGTTTCGAATCCGTCGAGGATGAACAGCGGCTGGTTGGGATCGGTGCCGTACTCCTCCTTCAGGCCGATCACGCTGCTCTTGCCGCGGATTTCGAAATCGGGCATGCGGTTGGGGTCGGAACCGAACTGGACGCTCTCGGAGATCTTGAACGAGGGGTCCAGCGTGCGGAGGCTCTGCAAGACGCTCTGCGTACCCACAGCCTTGAGCTCCTTGGACTTGAACGTGGTCGCCGAGCCCGTGAAACTCTCCTTCTTGCGCTGGTAGACGCCCGTCACCACCACGTCGGCCACTTCCACGGAGGTCGGCGTCAGCGAAATTTTCCGAAAATCCGCGAGGTTCTGCCCGTTGTAACGCTTCACATGGATTTCATAGCCGATGAACGAGAACATGATGTTGTAAATGCCGGCGGGAATTTTCAGCACGTAGCGTCCGTCGGCGTCCGAGGAAGTTCCGATGGTCGATCCCTCGACGACGACCGTCACGCCCGCCATCGGGGCCTTGTTCGACCCGTCGGTGATCCGTCCTGCGATCTCCACGAACGCCGGCTCCTCGGGAGCCGGCTGCGCGGGGCGCGGCACGACCACGATCGTGCGGTCCTTGATCCGGTAGGAGAACTCCGTTCCCGAAAAGACGTGATCCAGCACGGTTTTCAGCTCCGTACCGTCGAACGAGGCCGTGATCCGCTTGTCGCTTTTCAGCATCACGTTGGAGTTATAGAAGAATTCGTACCCGGAGGCCGCGCTCACCTTCTTCAGCGCCTCGGCCAGCGACACGTTTTCCAGCACGACCGACACCCGCTGGGCCGACGAAGTTTTCGGCAGCGCGATGCACAGCAGCAGCGCCAGCAGCATCAGGGTTCTCCCCCGCCACCGGCTCTGCGGAATTGATTGGCAAAATTTCATAGACAACGATTCTTTCATTATTTAAGTTTCCGTTAAGCGAAGCGGCCCCGTCAGCTGAGCCGCATCACGCCGTCCTCCACCTTACAGATTACGTCCGACGTTTCCGACAGCAGGTTGAGGATGTACTCGACGCCCCTGTCCTGGCGGATTTTCCCGGAGAAGGTATACTCCCCGAGCCGGGCGGCCACCTCCACCCGGATGCCGTATATGCGCCCCAGACGCTCGGCCAGGGCGGGCAGGCTTTCGTTCTCGAACCACAGCCAGCCCTCTTTCCACGCGCCGTACACCGACGCGTCCACGGCGCTGACCGCGACAGTCCCTGCCGCCAGGTCGCGGCTCACCTGCTGGTTGGGCTCCAGCACCACCTCTTCCGCACCGGCCGACGCGGCGTAACCGATCCTGCCCGTTACGAGCGTCGTCACGTGCCGGCCGTTCCCGGCATAGGCGTTGACATTGAAACTCGTCCCCAGCACGCGGATGCACTCGCCGTCGCCCAGCTCCACGCAGAACGGACAGCACGTGTCCCGCTTGATCTCGAAAAAGGCTTCGCCCTCGATCCGCACGCGGCGTTCGGAGGCATTTTCGAAGGTCGCCGGATATTCGAGCTTCGATCCGGCGTTGAGCCACACCTCCGAGCCGTCGTCCAGCACCAGGCGGAACTGACGTCCGTTGGGCACTTCGACTTTCAGTTTGCGCTCGGTGGCCAAGGGACGCTGCTCTCCGGTCTCGGTGCGCAGGGCCACTTCGCCCTCGGAACGCCGTTCGAGGCGGGCCGCATTCTCCAGCACCAGCCGCATTCCGTCGTCGGCCGTCATCACCACCTGGGGCCGCTCCACCGTCACACCCATCTGCTGCAACTGCGCGAAGGCGTCCGGCTCGGGCAGCACCCCGGGCTGACGAACCACCAGAACCACGGCGGCAACGATCGCGGCCGCACTTCCGGCCAGGGCCGCGCGCGACATCCAGCGTCGCCGCACACGGCGGCGAATGCGTCTTTTCACGTCGTCGAAGTCCCTGCTGTCCGCATCGGGACGATCGTCCGGCGTCTCCAGCCCGGCCCAGATGCCGTTCAGCAACTCTTCATCGTCCTCATCGAGATTCCGATGCGGAAAATTGGATCTTTCCATAATACAGGATAACTATTCTTTACCCCATAAATACGGTGGACCCGAAAACTACGTACTGTTTTTTTACTTTTTTTTGATTTCTCCGCGCAATTTCTTCACTACTTTGTACAAAATAGTCTCCACCGTTCGCACGGAGATGGAGAGTTCGGTGGCTATCGCTGCGTTCTTCTTGTTTTCCCAATAGCTCATCAGCAGCACTTTGCGGCTCTGTTCAGGAAGCCGTGAAATAGCAGGGGCCAATTCGGGGGGGGGAACCTCTTTCTCCTGGTCCCATCCGCCGTGCAGTTCGGCGGCGGCGCTGATTTCGCGGCGGCGGCGGGCCTCGTCGTACTTGAGCAGGCGCAGGGAGTTGTTGTGCACGGCGCGCAGCAGGTAGTTGCGCAGCGGTTTTGCGGCGTCGAGCCGCTTCCGGTTGAGCCACACGGCGGTAAAAACGTCCTGCACGACCTCGTAAGCGGCCTGCTCGTTCTGGAGAATGGTCGTGGCATAGTGTCGCAAAGGCGCGCAGAAAGCCGTATAGACCTCCTTGAAGGTCTCCTCGTCACCGGTTTTCAATGCCTCTACGATCCGACGGTTATCGGATATGTCGAAAGTGTATGCCATGTAATTAACCTAACCCTATTTTGCAAAAATAGTCATTCCGGCCAAATAGACAATAGAAAAGCGCCATTTTTCTCATTTCGCGCCCATTTTCCACCGGGGAGAAGAAGGCTCCGGCGGAAAATTCCGTGCCGTCCGTTCCTCCGGCGGCGCCCGGATTGCGCCCGCTCCGCCGCCGATCCGCCCCCGCTCCGCCGCCGATCCGCCACCGGAGCGCAGCCGCGACGGTCGCGTATCGCAAACGGCGGTCCGCCGCGACGCATTGTTTGCATTTTCGGGCTAATTTTCCTATATTTGTCTACCTGTTATATGCCGCGTTCCGACGGAACGGTCATTCCCGGTTCACCGGATGTCCGGAAAGTCGGCGTGCGGCCGTAAATGTCATTCACAGCCCATGTCCACATTCAGCAGCGACCGCGTCGGCGAAACAATCATTCCGGACCTGACCAAACGGTTCAGACGCGGCTATATCGACTATTTCGACCGGAAGAACGGAACCGACCGGCCGGTGGAGGAGATTCCGACCCGGTCGATCATCCCCCTGGATCAGTTCGAGGAGCTGATGAAGCTGCTCGACGACATCGTGCTGTTCAGCGCGGCGACGCCGGAGCTGGCGACCAAATTCCAGGGGCTGTGGAACCGGCTCGATCTCCCGGACAAGGACGACAAGGACCGGATCGAATGTACGCGCATGGGGCTTATCTCGTTCGAATCCTACATCAAGGTCTTCATCTACCTGCTGTGCGGCAACGGCGACCTGCTGCGGCAGATCGACGCGGAGAAACGGGGCCTCGGCTACATCCTCAACAATCTCTCCGTCCCGTCCCCGGACGGGAAATCGGGTCTGTTCGACGCCCGGTACGCGGGTCTGTTCGACACGCTGCGCCGCTACCGGAACGGAATCACGCACTCCCCGAGCGACACCGGCGTCTCTGAAAGCGACATCCTGACAGTCCGGAAAAACCCGAACGACGCATACGACGAACTGTTCCTGCTGACGCTGACCGGCCTGCTGCTGCTGCTCCACCACCATGCCGGCTATTACAGACGGTATCTCGACGAACACCGGCCCGAGCTTCCCCCGGAGAAAGCCGCAGCGGCATCTCCGGCCGACGACTTCGACCTCGAACGGTTCAAGGACCGTTACCTCGAGGAGCTGCTCGGCGAACAGAACCGCGAACTGAAACAGAAGGTGGGCTTCATCGGCCGGATCGACAACCAGCAGACGCTGAATCTGCTGCCTCTGAAACTCCAGCGCCGGCAGGATGCCGGGGAGGGGCTGTCCGACCCGGACTACGGCGGCCGTCCGCACGAAAGCGGCGACTTTACGGACGGCGAACAGGGCGGCATGGCGATGGACGACCTGATAGACGCCGGAGACCGCATCAGCCTGATTCTGGGCAACCCGGGCGCAGGCAAGACCACGGTGTTGATCCGCCTGATCCGCCAGTATGCGAACCTGTGGCACAACGGCGACCGTTCGATCCTGCCCCTGCGTATCAACCTCAACGCGGTCACCGAAGGCCAAACGATGGACGACGCCCTGCGGACGGCCTTCAACGCGGGTTTCGGAATCACGACGACCGAGGACCGGAAGCGCATGGTGTTCGCCCATGCCGAGCAGCTGCTCGCAGAGGGCCGCATCGCGCTCTTCATCGACGGGCTGAACGAACTGAAGGTCTCCCGCCCCGAACTCTTCATCGCCTCGCTCGGATCGTTCATCGCCAAATACGACAAGTGTCGCTTCCACATCACGGGACGCATTCACGAATTCGCGGCCTGCCGCGAGGCTTTCCGGCGGATCGAGGGGTGCGGGGTTTACCACCTCTGCGAGATTTCGCTCGACCAGATTCTGCTCTACCTCCGCCAGCTGGGACTCCCGGAGGAGCGGATCGACGAATTCCGGCTGCAAATAATCCGGGCCGGAATCGAGGAGCTGCTGGGCACGCCGCTCAACTTTATGATGATCGCCGCCCTGCTGCTCGGCAGCACGGAATACAAGATTCCGGCGGTCGGCAACCGGGGCGAACTGCTGGAGATGTTCATGCGGTCGTCGCTGAACGTCCGGAGCCGGGAGAAGCTGGTGGACGAAGCGGTCAATTTCAACGCCTTCGACCTGCTGCAACAGATGGCCTGGCGGATCGCGGCCGAAGGGCAACGGGTCCTGCGCGAGGATTTCGTCATCGAGATCGCCCGCGACCCGCGCTACAAGGGGGCCGACCGGGTGGAGAAGCTCGTCGACAGCCTGATCGGGCTGCACATCGTCGAACAAAGCGTCGACCACAAAGGGAGCTGGCTCACGTTTTTCGTAGACACCTACCTCGAATATTTCTTCGCCCGGCGTCTGGCGCTCGACTTCTGCGAGCGGCACGCGCCGCTGCCCGGGCAGCTGGATGTAACCAACGAGCGCAATTTCGAAATCCTGAAACTCACGCTGGAGCTGATTTGCAGCGGATGGGTCCGCAAGGAGGGGTGCATCGCCGACGGCCGCGATTTCGTCAAGGCCCTCTACGACCTGGGGCGCAATCCCGCACAGCCGGCCGCGACAACCACCGCCGACGGCGTGCTGCAAACCGAAGGCCTGCCCTCAAAACCGGCCGTCAACGGAAACCTGGCCCTCGTGGCGCGCATGGCTTCCGGCCTGAAACCCTATACCGACAAAACGAATCCCAACGCGCGGCTGCTGATCGAATCGTGGCTGCTCAATACGATGGTCGTCTACCGGATCGGCCATCCGGTTCCCGACACGGAAGGGGATTACGACTATATCCGGCAGCTGGCCAAATGCGCCGTCGTCCTGTCGAGCGAACGGATTTTCAGGGAGCTTTTCTCGGACTACTGGCTGACGACCCTGCTGCTGACCGTCGCCGACGATTTCGGCATGCAGCTGCCCGAGAATTCCGTAAAGGCGTCGGCGCTCCACCGGGCGCTGATCGACAACTGCACCGACGTCAGGCTGTTCTACCGTTTCCTGCACTCGCGCTACCTCGACCTGGTGCTGTTCCGCCCCCGCTCGGCGCTGCGGATTCGGAAGTTTCTTTCGCTGCTTTTCGGGAATCTGAAAAAATACACCCAGAAACTGCTTTACGGCTATATCGCGGAGTGGCGGGAAGCCGACGCGCAGCGGCAGGGCGGCGACCACTATCTGGCGCAGGACGCCAACACCCTGCTGCTCTGTATCGACGATGTCGACTACCTGATTTCGAGATACGATCTCCCCGCGGCGGAACGCTCCCGGACGAAGATCGGATGGTCGCAGCTGCGCAAACTGGTGCGCAACTACGACGACGAGCGGCTGGCCGCGTTCATTTTCACCGAGCGTTTCTTCGCACTGTTGCAGAACCGGGAACAGATGGCGCTTTACCTCTTCCGCTACTACATCTTCCGCAACCATTTCCCGCGCTGCCTGATGCAGTTCCTTTTCGAAGGTACGGGCCGCAAGGGAATCTCCCCCGGCAACCTCTCGGAACTGCTGGACGCTTTCCCGCTGGAAAAGATTCCGGTCGGCGAGGCCCGCAAGCGCTACGACAACGAAATCTACGACTACCTGACCCAGGAGACGCACAGCGAAGAGTCGGACGACGGGCTGATCTACCGCATTTTCGATGTGAACGCGGAACGGATACGGCTCGCGATCAAGGATGCGAACACCCCGTTCGAAGGGCTGACGGCATGTATCCGGACCGACGACACGCGCATGTTCTGCCGCGTGGAGGCCGACGGATACGTCGACGCCCGGGGCGAGACCTTCAGTTTGAGCAGCCGCGACGGCTCGCTGCTGCCCGTCTCGGGGAAGATCGTCGCACCGGACGGGACGGAACTCGCCTATGCGGCCTCGGCCAGCAACAAGGAGATTTCGGTGACCTGCTACGACACGGCGGAGATCGCCTGGCTGCACGCATTGGCCGAAGCCGGAACCGGCGTGCGGATCGGATCGGCGGAGTGCAGCCTGCGTTTCGCCGTGAGCGCCCCGCTGATCTGCCACCGCGTCCTTACGCTCCGGCGCGATGCCAGTTGCGGCCTTCCCCGCTTCACGGGCGAAATCACCTTCTTCCGCGGCGACGACCGGTCCGCACCGGTCGTCATCGACCGACGTACGCGCCCGGAGAACCGTTACCGCAGCCACCGGCTGTTCCAGCCGATCACCCAGGCTCCGCTCAAAGCCCCGGAGACCCCCTACATCCTCTTCGGGTACGCCGGCCGCAAGGCCTTGGTGATCACCGACAAGCTGATGAACGCCGACCGCTACCCCGGCGCATCCGTCCGCCTGTGGACCAGAAACCAGTCGGCCGCCTGCCGGTTCGTCGCGGGATGCAAGATGCAGCAGGGCTTCGCGGAACTCACCCTGCGCTCGTCCGTCAAATGGGACCTGAAACCGTCGGGAACGCTCCGCCATACGCTCCCCGACGGTTCGACCGAGCATATCCCCTATATCTTCTGCCTCTCGAACCGCACCACGTTCGTCCTGCGCATATTCCACGAGGATTTCGTGGCCCGGATTCGCGACCGGTCGGTCTGCGACCGCTACATCGCCGGGAAGGACGATTTCCGGGTCGGGAAACTCAGCCTGCGCCTCGAATCGGCGGAGTATTACGAGCCGAATTCCAAACTGTCGCTTCTGGAGCTGGAACTTGCCGACGGGCAGTCCGCCGTTCCGGCCAAAGGTTCGCTCGCCATCACGCTGAAGCACGAAATGCAGCCCGCGCAGCTCTCGTTCACCGGCGAATCGCGCGGCCCTTCCACCATGCTGGTCAACGTCTGCTGTGCGGGAATCGACCTGCAGGGCCGCAAAGCCCGCTTTCTCGTGCCCGACTCGGGCATGCCGCTCGCCAAAGGGCTTTACCTGCGCGCCCCCGGCTCGACGGCGCACCTGTGCATCCGGCAGACGCCGCAGCCGGTGCAGTGGTGCGTCGAACTTGAACTGCGCGCCGAACTGCGCTTTCCGGAATCGGGCGAAATCGGCTTCGAAGAGTTCCCCGGCGTCATGTTCGGCTTCCGGAACCTCACCGTCGGGGAACGGACGGGCACGCTCCTCGTGTGGTGCGCCGAAGAAGCGGCCATCGACTGCGACAGCTTCATCCGGACGGTGTCGCAGGCGGCCCGGATCACCCTGTCGTCCGGCGGACGCCAGACGCAGATGGAGCTTTACCAGGCGGGCGACGCGGTTCGGCGGACGGGTTACGGGCGGCTGGCGGTCGTCGATTTCCCGGGCGGCGCGGAGGCGGACGCCGCGGCATACTACGCCGCAAACCGGCTCCGGGTGGAGATCCTGATGCCGGTCGTCAACACGATCGACATTCCCAAGGTCGACAAGGCGCTGTACAAAATCCACTCGCTGGGCTACAACAAGGCGGGCAGCAACCGAATCCGGATCGTCAGGCCGCTGACCGGAATCGACAAACTGTGGCTTTCGCTCGACGACACCAAGATCATGTGCCGCCCCCGCAACCCGGTCACCGAAATACTGGACGGCGTGGAGTACCTGTGTCTGGGCGTGGAGACCGAAACGGGCGTGGTTCCGCGCATCCTCAACACGGGAAGCGTTCATTTCTTCCGCCGCGGGGAGTCCGGCACGGAACCCGAGCAGGTGGGATTCGGGGTGATCTTCCCGCTGATCGCATACGGCCGTCCCGAACGCTACCACGCGGACATCTGCGACGTCGTCAGCAGCGAAATGGCCCATACGGTCACGATCATAAACGAACAGATCATCGAATTTTTCGTGGCCAAGAGCCGTTCCTACCTGTTGCTCGACAATGAAAAGTTCTTCGAACAAATCTGCCGGATGAAAACCTGCGGTCAGGTTTTCGACGTCTGCCGCATCGTCTCCCAGGACAACGCCCAGGGGCTGACCGTCTATTCGCCCCTGCACAAGGCCACGGCCTGCACCTGCGACACGGAGGCAGGTTTTTCAGCTCCCGGCTACGAGGCCGACAGCCATGTCCTCTTCGAGAAGAACCACCGCATCCGCCTGCTGCGCGACATTCCGCGGCAGCCCTGCATGGGGTGCAAGACGGGCGTGGTGGTCTATTACAACGAACGCCGCGACGCCTTTATCTCCGTGGAGAACGAGACGGAGGACTACTACTACCCGATGCGGGACGACGAGACGCTCCAGCCCGGCGACCGGGTTACCTTCTTCGCCACGGAGAACCTGCTCTACAAGCGGCGGCGCAACGCCGGCAAAACGATGATGGCCGACAACGTGCAGTATGCGGGCGCAGCGCCCTCTTACCGGGGCCGCGTCGTGGACAAAGTCACCCGGCACGACGCCGCGAGCGGCACGACGCTGTTCGAACTCACCGTGGCGGCCGACGACAAGCGCCTTCCCCGGTCGCAGGTGACCATCACGCTCTACGACACGTCGAACCAGCGGTGGTCGGTCATTTCCGCCTGGGAAAAGGGAACCCCGTGTTCCTTCTTCATCGCCAAGGGCAAGTGGTATCTCCACCTGACCCCCGACCCGGCACAAACCCCTTCAACCGAAAACGCACATGGAGAATAGGAATTCCCTGCAACCCATCCGCACCGCCGCCCCTGCCGACCGATTGCTGGGGCGCGTGTGCAGCGTCGGCGGCCGCCGCTACCTCGACTGCGGATTCGACCAGCTGATCGCCGTCTCCGACGCGGACGCGGCGCGCTACGCCGACGGAGCCTTCGTCGAGGTGGAGATCGCCGCCGGGGCAACCCCCTGGCGCGACGCGGTTTCGCAGCAGCAGGCCGTGCAGCAATCGTTCGACCAGCTCATCGCCTCGATCCGCGAACATACGACACTCGAAGTCGGACTGGCCGCGGCGGACGTGGAGCGGCTGCAAAGCGAACTGACCGCCCATGCCCCTTCGGGCCGACGCTTCCGGGTCTACGCCCCGGGCAACAGCTGCCATTTCACGCTCAACACGAAGAACTGCACGGGCGAGCACCTCTTCCGGCTGCTGGCGGGCGAGCGGATCGAAGCGCAATGCTGGGACTATACGGATTTCAACCGACTGAAAACCAATGTCGACGAACCGGTCTGCCTGAATCCGGTGCGTCCCGCTCCCGTCGAGGCCGCGGAAGGCGAATGTTTCGATGTCTATGTCAACCGGGCGGTCGATTTCGGTCTGTTCGTCTCCTTCGGCGGAAACGACGGACTGATCCACAAAAAGTCGCTTCCGAACTACGACGAGCGTTTCCGCAGCGGCGAGATCGCCGCCGCCTACCGCCGCGGCATGAAAATCCGGGCGAAGCTCCTTTCGAAAACCCGCGACGAGCAGTCGGGCCGGCTCCGGTACACGTTCGACCCCGTAACGGACGACGCCCCGGTCGCCTTCGACTCGCTGACGCTCGATGTCGGGGACACGGTCACGGTCCATGTCAACAACGTCACCCGCAACGGACTCTCCGTACGCTATCGCGGCGAGGTCCACACCGTCGACAGGAACTCGATCCCCAACTGCGTGGAACGCTTCCGCAACGGGGTCTACCTCCCGAACCAGCCGTTGCGGGTGAAGATGGTCAGACGCAACGACAAGCAGCGCCATTTCCTGTTCGAGCTGCTCGACAAAACGGTCGATTACGGGCTGGCGGAAGGCGACATCCTCCGCTGCGAAATCACGCCGACGGAAATCCCGGCCACGACCGAGATCCGAACCACGATCGACCAACGCTCCTGCTCGTTCCACCTCCACCCGCAGGAGCTGCCCTACTCGCTGAACAACTACCTCCGGGAACACTCGCTCGAGACCGAGGTGCGCGTCTGCGGCTTTTTCGAGCACGGCGATCCGAAATTCCAGTTCAAAAGTCTGATCGCCGACCGTATCCAGGCTCTCGACGAGGGTCTGACGCTCGACGCCGAGGTGCTCTTCGAGGACGGGCAGGCCGGGATCATACTCTGGCGGGCCGGCGAGGTGTTCGGGTTCCTTCCCGTCGGCAGTTACTCCTTCCCGATGGCCCGCAACATCGCCTTCTCGCCCGGCGAGCGGATCGCCGTACGGGTCGGACGGTCGGACGGAAAGACCTTTTTCCGGCTGGCGCAGCCGCCGGTCAACCCCTGGGACTCCCTCTCCGGCATTGCCGAAGGGAAGCGCATCCGGGTGCAGGTGTGCGACGTGCGGGAGGACGAAATCCGGATCGGCTACGACCGGGTTTTCGGCATTCTGAAACCCTACACCGCCCGCCGGCCCGAGGCGGGCGAAACGGTCGAGGCGTTCGTCTCGCGTTTCTCTCCGTCGGAGGCTGTGCTGGAGTGTTTCACCACGGACTGCGACACCGTTCCGGACAGTCTCGAACCGGGGACCGAATACGACCTTCAGGTGGTGGCCCACGCCGCCGGGGCGGGCAAACTGTGGGCCTTGCAGCAGGAACGGCTGATCGAAATCGAACTGGAGCGGCCCGAAATGCCCGATTACGTCACCGGGTGCCTGCTCCGCTACGGCAGCCGGGTCCGCGTACGCGCCGAAGAGCGTGACGGCGTCCGCCGGGTCCGCCTGCTCTACGACAGGGAGTCCCTCTGGGCGCAGGCCGGCCTGCGCGAAGGCGACCGCTGCTACCCGGTCATCGCGGAGATACGCCCCGACCGGATGATCGTGACGCACCGCGACGTGATCGGCTATATCCCGAACGACGAACTCGACTGGAATTCGTCCCGGATCGTCGACCGCTCGGCCTACCGCCCGGGCATGCAGGTCGAAGCGCTCGTCCTGCGGGCCGACGCGGCGAGCGGCGAGCTGGTCTTCAGCCGCAAGGCGCTGCTCGAAGACCCCTGGCCGGCCTACCCCCACCGGGAAGGCGACACGACGGAGGGGACCGTCGCGGCGGTGCTGCCGAACGGCAACCTGCTCGTAAATGCCGACGGCATCGTGGGCGAGGTGCTGAAATACAATGTCTCGTGGTTCAACTTCCAGAGCGGAATGAACCGTTACAGGACCGGCGACCGGCTCCGGGTCCAGCTCGTGAAGTTCGACCCCGAAGCCCGGGTTCTGTTCCTGAGCGGAACCGGCGGCACCGAATCCCCGTGGAACGGAGTAAACTACCGAGTCGGCTCGAAGTATGAGGTAACGGTATTGCGGACCGACCGCATGGCCGTCATGGTCGCCCTGGACGGAATCATCGGCGAGATACCCCGCGAACGCATCGGGTGGATCACCCCGCCGAGCGCCGAAGGCGCATTCGCCGAAGGCGAGCGGATCGAGGCGCAGCTCATTTTCATCAACCGCACGAAGCGGGTGGCCCAGTTCAGCCGCAAGGCCGTGCTGCCCGATCCGTGGAGCGTTCCGATCGCCAAAGGCGACGTGGCGGAGGCGAAAGTCGTGGAAGCCACGGCGTCAGAGGTGCGTTTCGATGTCGGGGGCCGGCTGGGCGTCTGCTCCCGCGAAATGGCCCGCGCGTTCGTCGCCGGAGCCTGCGGCGACGTGCAGCCCGACACGCTCTTCCACCCGGGAGAGCTACGCCGCGTACGCATCGAGGGCATCGACCGCCGCAACCAGCGCCTCTACGTCGGTTCGCCCGACCGGGAGGACTGCCGCCGGATGGTCGGCCAACGATTCGACATCACCGTCCTCGGCCGGGAACGGGCCGGGTACCGGGTCGAAACCGCCGGCGGCATCCGCGGCATGCTCTCCTTCGAACGCGCCACATGGAGTGCGCCGGAAACCTCGCGCCTCGCACCCGGCGAGCGTCTGGAGGCGCAGGCCGCGGCCTACGATTTCAAACGCGGCTGCCTGCTGTTCGACCATCGCACCCTGATTCCCGATCCGTGGAAATCGCTCCGTATCGCCCCCGAATCCTTCATCGAAACGCAGCTCGTCGCCTTCGACGCAGGATCGGCCATCGTGCGTTACGAAGGAATCGACCTGTGGCTTTCGCCCCGCGACACGGCGATCCTCGCCGGAAAGCCGTGGCTGGAGTCCGTCGCAGCCGACGAGCTGCCGGCAGACGGCCGTTTCCGGCTTTATGTCGCCAGGTTCGACGCCGGAAAGCGCCGGCTGCTGACGGAGCCGCGCCCGCAGCTCTCCGACGCATTCCGCAACGGAGCCGGGGCCGAAGTGGAGGTGAAGCGCTGCACCGAAGAGGGCATCCATGTCTTCTGTCCGGGCGAAGGGTGCTTCGGATTCATCCCCCGGGAGGAGATCATCTGGGGAATCGTCGACTCGGCCTGCTCGCTCTACGACGAAGGCGAGAGGCTGTGGGTCTGCCATCTGGATTACGACGCCGCCCGCGGCCTCTGCCGCTTCAGCCGGCGGCGACTGCTGGCCGGGGCCGCCGTTCCGTTCGTCGCGGGAGCGCGCCTCTCCGTCCGGATCACGCGCATCACCGAGAAACTCATGGTGGTGAAGTGCAACGACACGGAAGCTTCGGTGCTTCTCGGGGATACGACCTGGACCCCGCCCTTCCGGCTGGGCGAACGTTACCTGCCGACCCGCTACGCGGCGGGCGGAGAGATCGAGGCCGTGGTCGAACGACTGGAGAAGAGCGGAGTTCCGCGGCTCAGCATCCGCCGGCTGCAACCCAATCCGTGGCTTTACTGCCCGGTGTCGGACAACGATACGGTCGTCGCCGAAGTAGTCGGGCACTGCGGAGAGAAGGCGGCGGTCGAATACGCCGGCTATGCGGGCCTGATCGAAGGTCTCGCCCCGGGACTGGGTTCGACGCTCGTTCCGGGCGACCGGGTGGCCGTCTGTTGCAAAGCCATCGACCGGGAGCAGGGACGCCTTCGCTTCTCGCTCGTGAAAATCCTGCCCCGCCCGTGGGTGGAAGCCGGATTCCGGCAGTACGGCACGGTGGAATGCACGGTCGTTTCGGTCGGTGACGACCGGACGCTCACAGTCGACGCGGCCGGTTATGCCGGCGTCGTGCCGTGCGGGGAGCTGGCATGGGGCGAACCTTCCGCGACGTTCGTTCCGGGTCAGCGGCTTTCGGCGGTGATCCTGCAAATCGACTACGAAGACCTCTCCCTCGCGTTGAGCCTCCGCTATGCCGAAGGCATTCCTCCGGCGGACATGCCGCTGCGCATCGGCGAAGCGCACCGCGTCCGAATCACCGACGTGCGGACCGCGGCGCGGAAAATGCCCGAGCAGCTCACCGTCGAGAGCGTCGAAATGCCGGCGCTGCGCGGCGTGATCTTCGCCCGCGACCTGGCCTGGGAGCGGGCCGGACGTTCGGCGGCGGCCTACCGCCCGGGCGAAGAGATCGAAGCGGTTGTCACCGACCTGATGCCGCGCAAACTGACTTTCAAGGCGAGCCTGCGCGACATGGTCGACGACACGCGGTCGCTCGACGACATCCGCCCGGGCGAGAAACTCGACGTGACGCTGCGCAAATTCATCCCGCAGGAGTTCGCCGCCGAAGTGACCTATTACGATTATGCGGGGCGGCTTACGCTCGACGCCGCCGTCTGGAGCGGCGTCGAGAATCTCGCAAACTTCTTCCGTCCCGGCCGCGAGATCGAAGCCGAGGTAACGGCGGTCGATCCCGACACGCGAAGCCTGGCGTTCCGACTGCCCGAAGACGAATATACGCCCGACTGGGAAGGCGTCCGGCTTACGGAGGGCGACACGCTCGAAGTGACGGCGGACTACGTGATGGATTCGGCCCTCTTCGTCAACTACCACGGAATCGTCGTGACCCTGCGCCGCGAGGAGTTGAGCTGGCTGCCGGTTTTCCGCATCGGGGAAAACTACCGTGACGGCGACACGCTCCGGGTGAAAGTCAAACGGTTCGACCGGGAGAGCCGCATTCTGAAATTCAGCGTCCGGGAACTTCTGCCCAACCCGTTCCTGCAGGAGATGCCCTTTGCGGAGGGCGATCTGGTCCGGGGGAGCGTCATGCAGGTAGTTCCGCAAGGCATCTACGTGGATTGCAGCGGGTATCCGTGCTACATCGCCAATACGGAGTTCGCAGGCGAAATCCGCCGCAACTACAAGGCGGGCGACGCGCTTCGCGCCCGGATTCTCTCCATCGACCCCGTGCAACGAAAAATCCGGCTCACCCGCCGCTGCGAAGAGCTGTCCGGCGAAGAGCTACGGTTCAGCCCCGGCGAATGGCTCTGGTTTACCGTGACGGAACGGACCGCCACAGGCCTGTGGGCCGAGTACGAAGGCTATCGCGCCTTCCTGTCCGACACCGATGCCGGGTTCCGGGAGAACGAGAGCCCCAGTCAGCGTTACGGACCGGGCCAGCTGGTCCGGATGCGCGTGACGGGCACCGACGAAAAGGCCAATGCGCTCACCGTATCGGCCGAACTGGTCAGCGACTATTCGCAGTTCGACAGCTGTACCGTAGGCACGGTCGATGTCGCCGAGGTGATTCATGTGGCCGTCAAGGCGATCACGGTCTGCTTCCGGGGCATCTATTGCCGGGTTCCGCTCGAACGCGCCAGCCTCTTCCCGATCGCCAACGCCAAGATGCTCTACGCGGTGCGCGAACAGCTGACGATGGTCGTCGAAGCCGCCGACCCCGAGACGCGGACGCTGAAGCTCAGCGTGCAGCAGCGTTACAACGACTGGTCGGAGATCCCGGTGCGGCCGGGCGACCGGGTTTCGGGCGAAATCTGCTTCCGGTCGCCGCGCTTCGGACTGTTGCTGCGCGACGGCGATCTTTTCTACCGGGTATGCGCCGAGAGCCGTTTCTGGCAGCCGGCGACCGAGCTTGCGCTCTACCCGATCGGCTCGCGCTGCGAGGAGGCCGTCGTGGAACGCATCGACCCCGATGCGCGGATGATCTACGTCTCGATCGGAACCCGCGCCGCGACCGACCCGTTCGAGCAGGCCCGGCTCCGCAACGGCGACATCGTGAAAGCCACGGTGGCCGGAGGCGACAAGACGGTCTGTGTGCTCCGCTGCGGGGAACTCTACCTCTCGATGCCCCGGGAGGAGGTTTTGCCGGGACATGCGCCCGAATGCGGCGACGAGGTCAAAGTCCGCGTACTGTCGGTGGACAAGGTCAAACGCACCTTCTACGTTTCGCAGCGCGCCGTAACGCACGATCCGCTGCTCACGTTCAGCGTGGGTCAGAAGGCGGAGGGCACGGTGCAGAGCCTGTTCGGAACGATGTGCCTCGTCCGGGTCAACGGACTCGTCGGAACGCTTCCGGTCAGCGAAGCGCAGATCAAGGCCATGAACATCCGGAGCGATGCGAACATAACGGTTTACGTTTCCGCCATCCGTTTCACGAAGCGGCAGATCACATTCTCACTCACGTCCACGACCAACAACGATCTGGCCGTCGGCTCCCGCGTGCAGTGCACCGTAGTCAAGGCCACGGCGCACCATGTGTTCTGCACGTTCCCCAAACGGGGCAGGCTCTACGACGCGGCGATCCGGTCCTCGGAGTTCTACTGGAACCGCCCGACCGACGTGCCGTGCCAGCCAGGCGACCGGATCAACGCCGTCATCACGGGTGAAGAGATCATCGGCAAGACAAAGTACACGACGCTCAACGCCTGCGCGCTGACCCCCAACCCGCTGCTGACCTGCGAGACCGGCGACACGCTCCCCTGCACGGTGCTGGGGACGACCGCAGGCGGCTACCTGATGCGCTGCGGCGGAGCCGTCGGCTTCCTCCACTGCTCCGAGATCATGTGGCAGTACTGCGACCAGTGGCACGGCGTCTGGAAGCGCGGCGAGAAGGTTTCATGCCGGATACTGCACCTCTCGCCCGCGGAAGGCGGCCTGCTGCTGGGCCACAGACAGACCGTCGGCGATCCCTTCCTCAAACACACGCCCGGCGTCGGGAGCGGTTATCCGGCCACGGTGCGGCGCTCCTCGGACGAGAGCGTCGTCGTCCTGCTCGGGGACACCGGGATCGAAGCCACGATCTCCAAGGCCGACATGAAACTTTTCTTCACAGGCGTCGGCCAGTTTATCCCGCAGCCCGGCGCAACCATATCCGAGGTGACGGTCGTCCGCATCGAAAACCCCGGGGACCCGAAGCGGCGCCATCCCTTCGTCCGAGTAACCCAGCTTTAACCCACAACGATCCATGGATAACAAACTGCATTACGCGCATACCTTTTTCTGCGGCCACCTCGCCGCCGTCGGACGGGCCTCCGAAGTGCAGGCCGCCGACAAGCGGTGGCAGGCGGAAAAACCCCTGACCCGCGAGGCCTACGAACGGCTCAGCAGCATCTATTACGAGAGTTTCATTGATTCGCTCATGCAGGTCGACGGACAGACCTCGGGGGCGGTCTATGCCGACACGGCGCACCTGACCCTGGAAACCGACCGGCTCTGCACGCTGCGCCACCCAAAGCTCCCCGCCGCGGAATACGCCTTCAGACTGTGCCGGTTCCACCTCTTCTTCTTCCCCTACGACATCTGCCTTTTCGCCATGGAGATCGCCGAAGAGCCTGAAACGACGCTCGACACGCTGATCGCCGCACACGGCATTCTGCGCGAGACCTCCTGCTATGAGATCGCAGAGCAGGGGATTCTGAAATCGCAGATCGACGCCCCGGAGTACCTCGCCCTGCTGGAAGAGATCCTGCGGCTGTGCCCTCCCCGGCCGTCGGCCGAATCCCCGCGTCAGGGACGTTTCTCCGGCCTGACCCTCACCGGCAACAAGCTGAAATGTTTCCAGATCTTCATTTTGGACGACTTCTCGGACGAACTGCTCTTCGAACTGGGAACCTTGAGCCCCGTCGGCTGCGTCGCCGACCACAAACACGAATATTCCCCCTCCCAGGAATATTACGACCGGATCATCCGCACCCATACGATTTCGGCATTCCGCAACTGGAAAGCGCTGGCGCTGGTCGACAGTTTCACCGTGGTTGCAAAAGGCCGCACGGCCGCACAGATGTGGGTATGGCCCAACAGCTATTTCCGGCTGATCTACATCCATGCGCTTTACCAGAAGACGCTGCTCTTCGTCGTCAACCGGCAATTCCGCTCGGCCGCCAACGACCGGAAATCCATCCGGCTGCTCCACAAAATGAAGGAGCAGGAGCATTGGTACGCCTTCTCGAACATCTCCTACAACTTCCTGCCGCAGCTCATCTACCGGGCCATCGACACCGGGCTGGACATCGCCACCGAGCGCGAACAACTGCACCGCCACCTCGAACAGGAGGCCGAACGCCTCGAAAAGAACTCGGAGCGGCGGCTGGCGGGCCTTATCCTCTTCCTGACGATGCTGACCGTCTGCTCGGCGACCTACGACGGCGCGTCGCTGGTCAAGGATTATTTCGGCTGGGAAAGCGGCACGACCCCGTTCCGGATTTTCGCCGCGCTCCTGCTCTCCGCAATCGTGATCACAAGCATCTCCGTCTGGCATTACCGGCGCAACAAATCCTGATCGGAGATGGAACGAATATCCTATTCGCCCGAAACGCTTTTTCACGTCCTGACCCATTTCGAAACGGCGGACGAAGCCCTGCGCGACAGCCTGCGCCGGGCGGGATTTACCGACGAGGCGATCGACGGCCAGCTACGCATGCCCGGGTCCAAATTCCTCCGCACTTTCGCCCTTTCTCCGCAGGAAGCCGTCGCACGGCTGCAACGGGATTTCCCCGAATCTTTCACCGCCCTGCACCCCGGAACCGACGGCCGGGTGCGCCTGTCGTTCCGCTACGACGAACCCGTCGGAACGAGCGGACTGGCGGCAGACGCGGAGCTGACGCCCGCCGAACGGGCTGCGGTTCGCAACATCCTGCGCAACGGATGCCCTGTCCGCACGGTCCGCACCTCCCGCACGATCTCCACCGGAGCCTGCCAACTGATCCTCGAACGCACCGGGGAGGCCGGGTATGCCCTGCGCACGCTCTTTCCCGGGGAACTCGCCCCTCCCCTTCCCCTGCCGGGCCAAGTCCCCGATCCTTTCTGGGCGACGCATCTCCTCATCGAATTCAACTAAATCCGGCCGGAACCGGGGACGGCATGCGCACCGGTTCCGAACCCGTTTTCCAAACAATGCGGGACAGATGCCGTGCATCGTGAAACAGATTTTTGATTTTAAGCCGGGGAGTTCCGTATATCGTGAAGAACGGGGCGGATGGATAGTACCGAAGTACTACCCATTCGTTTCCCGAGAGGAGAAAATGGGTGTAAATATTAAATATTCAGCGATTTAATCTTTGCACAGGGTTTCTTCTTCAAGGGATTCCAAGCATAATAAGGTAATTCCAGACGAGGTTACGGTTTCCAGATCGTTACCTCGTCTGTTTTGCTGTATTTTGCATAAAATATTCGTTTGCAATTTCTTGCATCGCGCTTCATTTTGACAGACAACTCTGAGGAAATTAGTTTTAACCCCCCAAATTTCATCGGAGTATGCGCAGCACATTCAAGGTTCTGTTCTACCTCAAAAAGGACAAACACAAAGTTCAGCCGGTTGTTCCCGTCATGGGCCGTATTACCGTCAACGGTACGATCGCCCAGTTCAGCGCCAAACTTAGCGTTCCTCCCCATCTGTGGGAGGTGAAGGGCGGTCGAGCCAAAGGCAAAAGCCTCGAAGCCGACCGTATCAACCGCTATCTGGATAATATCCGTATCCAGATCGGAAAGCATTACCAGTCTATCTGCGACCATGACGGATATGTTTCCGCCGATAAGGTGAAGAACGCCTATCTGGGTTTCAGTAAAAGGTATAAACTGTTACTGGAGTTATGCGATGAATTCTGCAAAGAGTACAAGAACCGTATAGATGTGGACCGTACTATCCATTCCTTATTCCGTTATCAAACGCTACGACGCGATTTGAGTCTTTTCATCTGTCAGGACTATAAAGTCAAGGATATACCCCTTGTGGAACTGGATCAGTCTTTTGCAGAGAAGTTTGCCGCCTATCTGAAACATGTCAAGGGCCTTGCCGACACGACGATCAGCGTTGAGATCAAATCACTGAAGCATATCGTCAAGAAAGCGTTTAACGACGGGCAAATGGAGAAGAATCCGTTTGCCTATTACTACTACTTTGCCGACCAGCCGGAAATTGAATATCTCACCGAAGAAGAAATCAATAAACTAATTATCGGCAAAGTCAAGCAGCAGCGTCAGGATCGGACACGGGATATGTTTCTGTTCTGTTGTTTTACGGGCCTGTCCTATGCCGATCTGGCCAAACTAAGTTATGAGGAGTTGAAACAAACTCCGAACGGAGCATGGTGGATTAGCAGTATCCGTCAGAAAACGAAAGTACCGTTTACGGTAAAACTACTTCCGGTTGCGAAAGCTATTCTTGAAAAGTATCGTATTCCTGCCAACCGATTCAACCGGCTCTTTCCCGAGAATCCGGGAAAGGTCTTCCCGGTCGCTTCCTTGAAATCCTCGGACGCCAGTTTGAAACATATCGCCCGACAATGCGGGATTGCGAAGAATCTGAAATTCCACACGGCAAGGCATACCTTCGCCACGACGGTCTCCTTGATGAACGGTATTCCACTGGAAACAGTCAGTAAGATGTTAGGGCATAAATATACGACCACGACTCAGATTTATGCCAAGGTGACAAACCAAATGATAGGCAATGCGATAAGCCGAATAGAGGATAAAATAGGCGATAGATTTCAGTTCCCGACTCTGAAAGAAGAGAGCGACGGCTAATCCGAAAGACATCGGCGGAAAAGGCGACATTCTGCGGTTCGGATGCCAGTCGCTTCGCTACGTCCATATCAGAAACCCAAAGTAATCGCTTATCGCATTGTCTATTTAAAATAGTCGTCTGTTGTTCTTCTTCACGTGGAGATAATTCAACTCGTCGCTGTAAATTCCGATTACAAAGCGCAGCATATTGTCGACCAAAGCTGTAAGCCTTGTATTCTCATTCCCAATAAGTGGAGGATTGCCGATACTTTGTACTTGGTTGCCGCACTGATATAGATCGCCGAACGGTTACGGCAGTCCGCCGGGGCAAAGAACGTGCGTTCGAAATCCGGCAGCGGAATCTTTTTGCGACGGAATCCGGTCAGCTCCTTTACGTCACTCGTTTGGGTATTGACGTCTGTCCTTTCAGCAGTCGGAGCCGATGCTCCGGATACCGTTTCCGATGTCTTTCCCTCGGGAGCGTCCGTATTTTCCGCTTCCGGTTCGGGAATCCGGCGGACGACTTTCGAATCCAAAGGGGCCTGTCCGGCGATCATCTGACGCATCAATTCTTCGTCGACTTCGATACGGGGACGCTTCGATGGTTTTGTTGCGAGGTTGTCGGTTTCTTTTAATGAATCCATGGTACAATGTTTTTAAGATTGAACGTTCGCTTTATGCTTGTAAAGCGTGTGTGTCTGGTTTTATGGTTTAAACCATTCAAAATACCATTTTCTGCTTCACGCAGTTTATATCGGAATAATGAACGGAACAAGAAAACCTACCTTTCATGATGCAGGATACCACCGACTGAAATACCTCGGTTTTGATGTCCGGCCACGACCGCTCCAGTCCGCACCGAGAGCTTGTTTTGGTGCCCGGACGGTTGTAATATTGCAACCGGGAAAGACCCGTCCTCGAAAGCCGTAGCGGAGGTTTTTCAAAGTTTTCACAAAAAATTTCCGCCGCGGATTTTTGTTATCGCCAGATAACAGCGAGCTGTACCTTTGTCGGACAAATGCCAATTTGTCCGACAAAGGTACAGCTCGCCCTGCGAGGCCGGTGTCGCTCCCCTGTCGCGCCCCTTTTTTAAGCCATATATGGATACCGACCGAAAACTGACAAACGGGATTATTTTATCTGCTGAACTGAATCAGAGATTGACTGCTTGAATATTCCGATTAATGCATGTCTTCCAAAAAATCCAATATTTCCCGGCGAATCTGCCGGAATCTGGACACTGACGTGTCGTACCGGTCGAAATCGAATATGATCGCATTGACGAAAGCCTGTGCACGGATCGAATCCCGGGCCTCAACCATTTTCAGCAGGTCGTAGTCACGGATGCCGTCACGCATGGCTGCCAGCCGAATCGACGGGTAGAGCTTACGGTAACCGGGGTAGACGATATGCGAGTCGCCGCCGGGCCAGTCATTGGCGGGGGCGGAAACGTCTCCGAAAGGATCGCCGTTCGCTCCCCATGCGTTGAAGCCCCAGTGAAGGTATCCCGGAGAGTCGTATTTGTAGTTTATCCAATGCAGCAGGCGTGTCTTGATGAGCGGCAGTGTTACGTAACGGTTTGCGAAATTCCCCCGGGGATACATGCAGGTGTAGAACCAGCAACTATGTCCGGCTGGCATTGTTCGATAGATTTCCCATACGAATTCGTCGAGTTGTGGCACGAGGATGTCGATCAGCGCCGGGTCGTAGGACGAAGAACGGTAAGCTTCGATGATTCGGATGTCGGGGGCAGCCTGTTTTACCTGGCGGGCCAATCCTTCCCAGGAGGTCTTATTTTCGTTGAGCGGTTCGTCGGCAATGTGTTGTGTGTAGATGTCGAGCCAACTGCGGCCGCTTCCGTCATCGATCATTCTGGAACGCAAATGCTCCTGCAGAGCCGGAAAATACGCTGCGATGTATCGTTGCACGCGCGGGTCGTCATGGGGCAGACGTTGATAAACATAGGAGCCCTTGCCGTCGGGGACCGGTACGTTGGCCCAGAAAGGATCGGTCCACCCGTTGCGGGACCGCTTGGCGAAATGGTTGGCCTCAATCAGCCGTACGTCGGCGTGTCGGAGCAGGAATTCGATCGTTTTGTCCATCCGTGAGAAATCGAACGTCAGCCCTTTGCCGTCGGCTGTCGGAACCGGCGTTCCCGTTTCGTAGAGCAACCAGACGTTCTGACCATAGGCCGAGGCGGTTTCGACGAGCCGCCGCATACATTCCCAATAGGCCGGTGAATCGTCCTCCACGGATTCGTTGTCGTTCATGAAAGAGAATTTATCGGGGAAATACCAGTTGGTAACCAATAACGACTGTTCGGGAAGCGTGACCGGATAAACTTGTATGGTGAATTGTCGGTCGGCAACGATCCGCTTTCCGTTCTTTAGCCCGGAAATGCGTACCGATCCTTCGTAAAGCCCCGCTTCGGCATCGGCCGGAATCGGAATGTCCAACCAGAGCAAAGCTGTCCCGCCTGCGGCGATAGATACGGTGGTGTCGGTCAGAATGGGATCGGGATATTCTCCGGACGGTGATTGCAGGGCATCGGGGGCCGCCGGCACGTAGGCGTGGGAAGCCTGTACGTTCCGGACCCAGCCCAGAACGGCTTTGTCGAGCGAAGTTCCCTGCTCTGTTTTAAGACTCCGAAGGACAGGAGTCATTGCCGCTACGGAGTCGTCAGCGGAGATAACGAATTGCAGAACGGCGTTCTCGCCGCGGGCCACGCGAACGGTATCGTCCCCGGCAGGAGGGTAAACGATTCCGGGAAGAACATTGGTCAAAGGATCGATGACGCGGATCGTGAGTCCGCTTTCACTACAGGCTACCGGTAGCATCAGGAGTGCAGGGCAAAGAGTCCGGATCGTCCGGTTGACGAGAAGTCGGAGCGGGGAAATGTTCATTTCGGGTTCGGTTTGAATTCTTAATTGCATTGCGGGAAAACAGTAAGCCGGAGTTCCGTGCATCCGTAGGGAATCAGTTCGAGATATTCGATACGGTCGGATACGGCGCGGGCTATCCCTTCGGCCGGAAGGCGCGGCGTGTAGCGTCCTTTTTCCAATTCCCAGTCGATCGGTTTGACGGGAACCGAGATTTTCACGGGCGTATGTTCCGGATCGAACGGATAGCTTCCTGCGGCTGCGGGTTTTGTCCGAATGACCTTCAGGGGTATGACCGGATCGGAGCAAAGGGCATAGTTCCAGGGTCCGGCAGGCTCGATGCTCCAGCATTCGAATTCGGGGTTGCCGGGAACTTTGCCGTTCATATTCGCATAGACCGTCCGGTCGGCTGTTTTCCGCTGGGGAACAGGATAGGAGAAGAGCAGAGGTCCGCGCTGCACGTAGATTCCCTGTCCGGGAACGGTGTTCATGACGGGTTGCATGCTGAGACACAACCGAATCCGGTCGCCGTTCCTGAATTTGCGCCGGAGGGTCACGAACGTGCCGGCGGGACATGCGTCTCGCCACAGTTTGCCGTTGACATATATTTTGGCATCCCTGCACCATGCGGGAATGCGCAGCAGAAACGGGATATCCGTCCTCTCTTTCAGGCCGAAGGAGAACTCGATCTCCCCGTCGAACGGATAGGAGGTCCGCTGTGCGATGTGGCACTGTCGGCCGTTCGGCAGGTCGAACGTTGCAGCCGAAGGTCCGTAGAGCGCAGCGGCAATAGAGCCGTCTTTCCCGCGTAGCCACATATGTGCGACGTAATTGGGCATGAAACGGTGAACGTTTCCGGCGCAGCACTCCGTTTCATGCGTCGGCCGGAAAGCCATCCAGGTCGAACCGTGGAAGAATTCGTTGTGATTTGAACGCCCCGTTGCGATTACCTGATTGACGGACGAGAAATACTGCAACGATCGGAAATCCTTGGTAACGGCTCCTAGTCCGGCATTGAATACCGCTTTTTCTATTTTGTCAGCCCACCGGACTTCGCCCGTGGTCAGGAGAAATTGCTCCAGCGTCCAGGTGTAGTCGGAAATGTCGCAGGTTTCGTGACTGTTGATGACGTTCCCGTTTCCGACGAGCGCTTCCGCACTGGCCGGAACGCCGTCGGGGAGCATGTGGTCGCGGGTGAGCTTGCGTTCGGCGTTGAGTGCAAGGTCCAGGTAATATCGTTTGCCCGTATAGGCATAGAGCAGCATCGGGAGTTTCAGTTCTTCCATGCAGGTGACGCCATGCATGACGAACCGTTCGTCGCCGGCCGCGACTGCGGGCGTCAGGTCCCCGAATTTTCCGCCATTGTAGGCTCTCTCGCAAATATCCAGCAACTTCGCATTGCCGGTTTTGCCGTAAGTCCACAACATTCCCTCGATGCTGACGATGTTGCGCCATTTCTCGACCTGCTCCTGCGTAAAGTTCATGTAGTGCCTTTCCAAGGCTGCGGGGATCGCCGGATCGCCCGTGCGCTCGTAATAGGCTTGCAGCACCCGGAAGTAGACACACATGGGCCACATCGACTCAATCGCTTTGTTGCCCAAAACACCTGTGGACGATGCGTTGGCCAGCGTGTAGCGAATCCCCTCCTCGGCTTTGGCGATCATCTCCCGATCACCGAGCAGGTAACCCAGGCGGAGCAGACCGTCGGTGTAATAGGCTGTCTGCTCGTAGCGCCACCAGTCGCTTCCGTAGGTTTCGGTGTTACGTCCGATCTCACCCGCCCAAAGGCAGGAGTCGTACGGATAGGACATTGCCTCGGGATGTCCCGTAAGTCCCGTTTGTTGGCGGTGGAGGAATTCCTCGATCCAGCCCTGCGGCTCTATGCAGCCGATCATGCCGCCCTGAAACTGGGCATAAGGGGCCTGGGCGTTCGTCGCGGTACCGACGAGGCAAAGTGCAATAATTGAAAACAGCTTCTTCATGCGATTTCTTGACTATTTGTATTTTTCGACTCTTGCATCCCGGATGACACCTTTCCAGTCGAGCCCGAAAGCGAAATCATATGTATTCCCTTCCGAGTCCGTATAACAAACCATATCTCTCGGAACGTCTTCATGCTGCTGTTCCACGGTTTTCATGTCTGCGGGCAATTGCATCGGCAGAAGTGCCGACGGTTCCCGCCGGCCGGAGATAATATCCAGCACGGCCTGACGCTGTACCCCGAAAGCAAGCAGTATGGCATCGGCCGAAGGTTCGAATTCGGCCGGAACGAACGGTCTGGTCGTGGAAACGACAGCCACGACGGGCTTGTCTCCCATCTGCCGTTTCGTTCCGAGTACCCGTTTCAACTCTTCCCGGTTGGAACTCCGGACGGTTTTCCCGCGGTAACTCCGGTCGATGGACGGTTCTTTCGGGTCCCCGCCGGCAATACTCTCGGGGCGTGCGTGGCGGGCCGTGTAGTCGCCGTATTGCAGGCTGATCGGGACATAACCGTTGCCGCCCTTTTCCCGATCGGCCGCATCGTATCCGCAGCCTCCGTCGGGTTCGTCGATAAAAACGATCGCGAAGTCGGCATTTTCGGGGCTTTCTGCCAATTCGTAATATTGTTTGACCAAAGAGGTGTCTACAGGTAGGCGGGATTGTCCGCATTCGGGCAGATATACGCTCCGGCGGGTCGATGCGGGCAGGGTTCCCGCCCGGTTTTTCAGCAGGACGACCGACCGGAGCTGCGCTTCGTAACCGGCTTGCATAAATTCCGGATTCCCGACCGTCGCTTCCGTCCGGTCCGGGTCTACATAGGGATTTTCGAACAGACCGGTCCGAAAAATATTGAGCAGCAACCTTATGGCGGAACGTTCGAACCGCTCCCGGGCAGATTTTTCGCCGAATTCGGCGGTCCACATTCGGTAGGCTTCCAGCACGGGACCTTTGTCGTTGTTGCCGCCGAACTGGTCTACTCCGGCTTTGAGCGCTTCGTAATGCCGCTGCGGGATGCTCAATGCCTCCACTCCCCAGCATTTGCCGTCAGCCTCCTCGATGCTGGAATAGTCGTGCGTGATGCCCCAATCCGTGCAGACGACGCCGTTGTATCCGTATCTGTTCCGCAGCAGATCGGTGACGATATATTTGCTAAAACCGTTGCCGACCTTTTTTCCCGAGGGGTCCACCCCGTGGGAAACCGTATAATAGGGCATGACGGCTGCGGCCTTTCGTGTCTTGCCGTTGAGGCGGAAAGCTCCTTCCACAAAGGGCCGGATGTGTTGCTCGAAATTTCCGCCGGGGTAAACAGTGTATTTCCCGAAGCTGAAATGGGCATCCCGTCCGCCTTCTTCCGGGCCGCCGCCCGGCCAATGTTTGACCATGGCATTGACGCTTTCATACCCCCAGCCGTCCGCAATCTCGGCAGCTCCGACGGAGGTCTGGAATCCGTCGATATAGGCCCGCGCCATATCGGTGTCCAGATCGGGGTCTTCGCCGAAGGTACCGTAGAACCGGTTCCACCGGGGTTCGGTCGCCAGATCGATCTGCGGCGACAGCGCTGTGGCGATACCCAAGGCGCGGTATTCGGCGGATGCGATCCGTCCGAACTTTTCGACCAGTTCGGGGTCGAACGTAGCGGCCAGCCCGAGCGGACTGGGCCACAACGAAATCTTTCCTCCTGACCCTGCGTTGTATTCGGCCCAGGCTCGGGTTTCATTCCGGGGATCGGAACTGATATTGACCGGAATGCCTTGTCCGAGGCCTTCGACGAAGGCCTGCATGTTGTTGTTCCATTCGGCTGCAATGCGGGGACTTTCAACCCGGACGACGAGCACGGCCCGGAGATTGTCGTCCCGGAGGAACTTCCGCTGTTTGTCCGAAACAGCCGAGTGGGGAAGTCCGCTTTCCCGGAGTGAGGTCCCGTTGTAGGTCGAGGACCAGTAACCTACCGAATCCGTCGGGACGGCCTGATGGGAACTGTATAACATCAATCCGGCAATCTCTTCGACGGAGAGTCGCTTTGCAAGGTCTTCCGCCCGTTCTTCCGGGGTGTACCGCCAATCTTCGTAGCAGTCGAGAATCCCGTTTCGGTTCAGGTCTTTGAAAGCGTATCCGTCGGAATATAAGATACGGACGCCGGATCCGGGGAAATAGCCCAGAGTCTGTCCTCCGTCTTGCCGAATCAGACAGTAGGTGTCATGCGGCTCGACCGTCCATTTTCGGCCGCAGGCACAGAGTATCGGCAACATAAACGCCAAAGATACTATTCGACGTACAAGATCTGTTTTTGTTGTCATATCGTTATCAGGGTCGGTTCGTTCTTTAGGGGACTTGGGAAAGCAGTTACAAAAGAATGAATTTTTATCGGCCGCGGGGTTGAATATTTTCCGGAAAGATTCTTTCCCGTATACGGATACCTTATTGAAATAAAGGCGAAATTGCAGTTGTCCGGACGTTTTGAGCCGTATTGCGCCGTTCTCTTTCGGCCAAATGATCGTACAATTCGGCGGGATGCAGTTGTGTTTCCCGAAAAAAATGTATACTTTAGTTTCCGAAAATACCCGTTATGCATCGTCGCTTTCTTATATCTCGTTTTTTCATAGTCTGCATCGGATTTGTCCTTTCCGAGATACAGATCGTTGCTGCCGAGTCTTTTCCTCAGGTGCGTTTCACCCCGTTACCTTCCGACATTCTGCCGTCGAACGAAGTGCGCAAACTTTATCAGGATTCCGATGGATATATCTGGATTCCAACTTATAACGGATTGGCCCGCTACGATGGATACGGAGCCATCACCTACGGTATGCGTGATGTTTCGAACGGGTTGTTCAACACGTTCGTCAATGTCGTTGCCGAGGACCACGACAAGAACCTGTGGATCGGAACCGAGCACGGCCTTTTTCGGCTCGACAAGGTTTCGGGAAACATCGTGGCCGACGAATATCCAGAGTTGGCGGATTGCAACATCGCAGTCATTCTGTGCGATACGGGCAACGGCATCTGGATCGGCGGCGACAAGGGCCTTTTCCGCAAAAATGCGCTCGACCGTAATTTTCATCCCGTCCCGATCTCCAATTCGGCGGGTCGTCCCGTCAAGGCGGTCACCTCCATCATCAAGGATGACAAACTGAACCTATGGATCGCCGCTTTCGATCAGGGTTTGTTGCGTTATGATATCCGTGAGGATCGCGCCTATGCTTGCGACGATGCCGTGCTGCGTAAAGCACATGTTTTGGCACGTGATGTCGCGGGTAATATCTGGGTGGGTACGTGGGGCGCCGGAGTGGTGCGGCTGGTTAATCCTCTGGCCCCGGGACCGACCCGTTACGTGCATTATAAACACGTGCCGGGCAGAACGCACTCGCTGCTCGACGATATTATTTACGATATTGAGGAAAATCCCGAGCAGAATACCATCTGGATCGGTGGTCGCAGCGGGTTGAGCATCCTCCACGACATCGACAATCCCGATTCGTTCCAGAATTTCTTTCCCGGCGACAACGCGGGAGACCTGCCCTATAACGAGGTGAATTCGATCCTTCGAACCCGTGACGGACTGATGTGGATCGGTTTGTTGGGTGGCGGCGTCTGCAAGGTCCAGACCAGCGGAACCAAATTCGAGTCCGATCGGCTGGAACCGATCAGAACCCGTTACAACACGAGTTCTGTTCGAAGTATGTATTACGCCGGAAACGGCGACTTCTGGTTCGGGCTGCTTGATTTCGGCCTTATAAAATACAACATTCGAAGCGGTAAAATCGTCGATTACCACGAGCATCCCGATTTGAAGTCGCTTCCTTACACTTCGACCGTCAATACGATCATCCGCCGCTCGACTACCGGGGAACTGTATTTCGGAACGCAAAACGCCGGTATTTGGGTGTATAACGAAACGCAGCACAAGGTTCGGCAGATCAATCATTTCAACCAGCCGAACTTTCTGGACGACTGCGTGATTGCTCTGTGTGAGGATACGCACGGCAATCTGTGGATAGGCTCCCGGTTAGGTATTTACGTCGAATCGACAGACGGGCGTTTCCACACCGCTGCTGAATGGCTCGGATACGCTACGCCATTCGATCAGACTTATGTGTTCGACATCTGTTGCGACAAAGCAGGCGATGTCTGGATCGCTTCCAACGGTCAGGGCATTCTGCATATCCGTACGGCAGACGGAACCTGGAGGCAGTATACACGCGACAACGGCATGATTTCCGATCATGTCTATTGCCTGCAGGCCGACGATACGGGGTGTATCTGGGCCGGAACTTTTGCGGACGGACTTGCGGTCCGTATTCCTTCGGAAGGGAGCTTTAAGGCCGTGTCGGCTTTCCCGAATCTGGAAAACAAAGGTATCGGCAATATTGCCCGGGATGAAAACGGCCGGATGTGGATTACCACGAATAATTCGGTCTTTTCCTTTTCGCCGGACAGCCTGGGCAATCCCGAGCATATCAATACCTATATTATATCGGCCGACATGCAGTCGTTCTTCTTCAACCGAAACGCTTCGGCGCAGGTCGATTACGGACGCATTGCTTTCGGAGGATCGAATGGGCTGATGATATTCACCGGCAATCGCACGCAGCCCCACCAGACGAGACTGCCGATCGTGCTCACAGACTTCAAGGTGCACAATCGTTCGTTACGGACCATTCCCGCACGGGAACGATCGCGCATCTCTCTCCGGGATATCGATTACACGGATGCCGTGACGCTTACGCACGACCGGAACAACTTCTTCATCGAATTCTCGATGCTCTCCTATGCCAATCCGCGCGATCATATTTTTAGATACCGGCTCGACGGATTTGATAAGGAGTATGTTACGGCCGATTCGCACCACCGTTTCGCCTCATACAGCAATCTTTCACCGGGAACCTACACATTCCGTCTGCAGGCTGCCGGGGAAAACGGCGTGTGGAGCAGCAACGAGCGGACGCTCACAGTGCGGATACTCCCCGCCCCGTGGCTTTCGTGGTGGGCCTGGACGATCTATTCCGTGCTGCTGCTGGTGCTCGCCTATGGGGTCGTGCGGTTCCTGCGCTACCGGCTCCGGCTGCGTCAGGAGGTGCAGATTTCGAAGTTGGAGCGACAAAAAACCGAAGAACTGAATCATGCCAAATTGCAGTTTTTCACCAACGTCACTCACGAACTGATGACTCCGCTGACGATTATTCTTACTTCGCTCCAGAACCTGAACAACGGCACAGGGGACAATCAAACTCTTTACGGTGTCATGTCGGCCAATGCGACGCGGCTGATGCGACTGATTCAGCAGATACTCGAATTCCGGAAAGTCGAGAGCGGGAATCTGAAAATCCGTGTTTCGCATGGCGATGTCGTCGGATTCGTTCGCCGGTGTGTGGAAGCTTTTGCCCCGCTTGTGGCCCGAAAGCAGCTCAAGGTCTATTTCCGTGCTTCGTCGGAACAGGTCGACGGCTGGTTCGATCCCGACAAACTCGATAAAATCGTCTACAACCTGCTGTCCAATGCGGCAAAATACACGCCCGACAAGGGTGAAATTATCATCCGGATCGAAACCGGAGACGACTGTTCGGTCTGCATTTCGGTCGCCAACAGCGGCGAACTGATGACCCAGCAGACTATCGACGGACTTTTTCGCCGGTTTTACGACGGCAATTACCGGAAACACCATACGATTGGAACCGGTATCGGTCTGTCGTTGGTCAAGGATCTCACCGACCTCCACCGAGGTTCAATCCGGGTGTCGAGCGACGAGCAGGACGGCAACTGTTTCCGAATCACGCTACCCATAGGTCGAGATGCTTATACCGAAGAGGAGATCGACGATGATACCGGAGACGATGCCGCGGAAAAAATTTACGAAGGGGCCGGAGAATTCGTTCCGGTGCAGCCCGATGCGGCGATGACCGATACCCCCTCCCGCACACGCACTGACCATACGCTGTTGGTCGTCGATGACAACGAAGAACTGCTCTTGTTGATCTCCAATCTTTTGGCGCCCTATTTCCGAATTGAAACGGCATCCGACGGAGAAGAAGCGCTTCGTATATTGTCCCGACAGCCGGTCGATCTGGTCGTTTCGGATATCATGATGCCCGGCATGGACGGTATCGAATTGTGCCGACGGATCAAGCAGACCTTCGAATACTGTCATATTCCGGTTATCCTGCTTACGGCCAAAAATGTCGACGAAAGCCGGATTGAAGGGTACAATTCGGGGGCGGACGGCTATGTCACCAAGCCCTTCAACCTGCAGTTGCTCTACGCTCAGATTGTCAATCAACTCCGAAAATTGGAGATTCGGGGCCTGCATTTCCGCAACCAGCCGGTTTTTGAGGTGGAGAAACTGGAGTATACTTCGATGGACGAAAAGTTCATGCGTCAGGCTATGGCGTGCGTCAATGCGCATATCGACGATTGCGAATTTGCACAGGCCGATTTTACCCGTGAAATGAATATGTCGCGTACGATTCTTACCGAAAAACTCAAATCGCTCACCGGGTTGACTCCGGCTGCATTCATCATTGACGTGCGACTGCGTGCTGCCTATCATTTGCTCGAAGAGCAGAAGAAGATGCGTATTGCCGATCTGGCCTATGCTTCCGGATTCAACGACCCGAAATATTTCAGTACGTGCTTCAGAAAGAAATTCGGATTCTCTCCCAAGGAATTTATCGACAGACTGAACGAAAAAGGCGATAAAATCGCTTGATTGTCCGCAGAAGCGGGCCTACAACCGTTTTTCGGTAAAAATTCGACCTGCATGATCCATGTCAGGAGTATTTTCGTACCCGGTAGATTTTGTCCCGGCAGAGTGGATGGAATCGGCTCAATCCATAGGATATGATTATGAAACTCATTTTTGCAATCTCCATTGTCGCTCTTTCGTTCTTCGGCACTGCCTGCCGGAGATCTGTCGGCGAAATGATTCTGGTGCCGATGCCGCAGGAGGCAACCTTTACGGGAGGTTACTTTGAAACGGACAGCGCCCGATTCGTGGAGCGTGCAGGCGATGGGTACGTTGCCTGCCGAATCGATCCTTCGGCTCCGGAGATTCGTCCGGAGGGTTACCGGCTGAAAGTGACTCGCCGGGGCATTGACCTTACGGCCCTGGATTCCGCGGGACTGTTCTACGGCCGGCAGACGCTGTGCCTGTTAGCGACCGCACAGGGGATTCCCTGCGTGGAAATCATCGATAATCCCTGTTTCGGTTATCGGGGTATTCATCTCGATGTTTCGCGGCACTTTTTCCCCGTTGAAACGATATTCCGGCTCCTCGATGAAATGGCACGGTACAAGCTTAACAAATTTCATTTCCACCTGGCGGATAACGGCGGCTGGCGCATCAGGATCGACGCTTATCCGCTGCTGACCCGGCTGGGAGCATTCCGTACGGAGTCCGACTGGCTCGAATGGTGGAGTTACGGCGACAGGCATTATGTACCCGAGGACACACCGGGGGCCTATGGCGGTTACTATACGAAAGAGGAAATTCGCAGAATCGTTGCCTATGCTGCCGAACGCTTCATCGAGGTGATTCCGGAAATTGAGTTCCCGGGGCACTCCGACGAGGTTTTCGCAGCTTATCCGGAGCTCTGCTGCTCGGGCCGGGCCTATACTTCCGGCGAGTTTTGCGTCGGCAATCCGCTGTCGTTGAAATTTATGGACGAGGTCCTGACCGAGGTTCTGGAGTTGTTCCCCTCGAAATACATCCATATCGGCGGCGACGAGGCCGACCGGACAGCTTGGAAGAGCTGTCCCAGATGCCGGCATCTGGCCAGGGAGTTGGGCGGAGTGGACCAGGTGCAATGCTATCTGGTCGAACACGCCGAAAAGTTTCTGGCGGAACACGGACGCACGATGATCGGATGGGATGAAATCCTGAAGAACAACCTGCGATCCACCTCTACGGTAATTTCCTACAGGGGGCAGCGAGGAGGCATCGAGGCGGCCAACCGCGGTTACGATGTGGTCATGTCGCCGGGCGAGATCCTCTATTTCGACTGGTATCAGGCCGATCCTCATACACAGCCGCGCGCGATGGGCGGTTTCTCGCCGATTCGGAAGATGTACGGTTTTCATCCCGTCCCCGATACCCCTGCAAAGGCGGCTGACAATGAATCGATAATTCGCGGTGAATTCGTTTCGCCGGATTCGGTCGAATATATCTATGACGGCGGCAAAGAGCACGTCATCGGGGTACAGGGTTGCACATGGACCGAGTTTATAGAAACGGAAAAACATTTGGAATACATGATTTTCCCGCGTTTGCTGGCAGTTTCCGAACTTGCCTGGACTCCCCCGGGAGCGACGTGAGTGGAATGATTTCCGTCGTCGTATCAATGTTCATGTATCGTTGCTGCATGCGCGGGGAATCAATGCTTTTCCATTGAGCGACGACGTTGTGATTACGGCTCAGATGCTTTCCGAAGGCAAAAAGGCCCGGGTGACGCTCGACACGGAGAAATATCCCGCCGAAGTACGCTATACTTTGGACGGTACGGCCCCGGTTCCCGGATCAGACCTTTACGACGGGCCTTTTGTCGTGAAAGCGGGGACAACCGTCCGGGCGGCGCTCTTTGTCGCAGGCAGGATGGAGGGGACCATGACGGAACTCTATGTCGATGCCCGCCGCAATGTCGATAATTACTATACTTATCTGAATACTCCCGAGGTATACGCCTCGACAGACCGTTAATTGATACTTTATGAAAAAACTACTGATCGCACTGTTTTTGTTTCCCGTGACGCTGGTCGTGGCGGTTCCGTCTGCAAAGCCCCGGTTGGGCGAGGCTCCGGTCCGGAAGATCGTTGCGGCTATGAGCCTTGAGGAGAAGGCCGGCCTGCTGGTGGGAACCTCAATGGAGGGTTACGCTGGCGAGGGCGCTGTAACGGGCCGCACGTTGAAAACAGTTCCCGGTTCGGCCGGAACTACCCGCTCTTTGGAATCCTACGGCATTCCGACAACGGTGATGGCCGACGGTCCTGCGGGCCTTCGTATCGATCCGGAACGTGCAGGAGATGCACGGACTTATTTCTGTACGGCTTTTCCGATCGGCACGATGCTCGCCTCGACCTGGGACGAGGCGGCTATTGAACGCTGTGGCGCAGCAATGGGTAACGAGGTGCTCGAATATGGCTGCGACGTGATTCTCGGTCCGGGTATGAACATCCACCGCCATCCGCTCTGCGGCCGCAATTTCGAATATTATTCCGAGGACCCGTTGCTGAGCGGCAAATGCGGCGCGGCGATGGTGCGGGGCATTCAGTCGCAAGGCGTAGGGACTTCGGTCAAGCACTTTGCGGCCAACAACCAAGAGTCGATGCGCTTACAGAATGACGCCCGGGTGTCGCAACGTGCGTTGCGTGAGATTTATCTGCGAGGATTCGAGATCGCCGTCAAGGAGGGGCGTCCGTGGACGGTCATGTCGTCCTACAATCGTATCAACGGACCTTATACGCAGGAGAGCCGCGAGTTGCTGACCTCTGTTCTGCGCGACGAATGGGGCTACGAAGGTCTTGTCGTGTCGGACTGGATCGGAAAACGTAACACCGTGGCACAAGTACATGCCGGCAACGACCTGATGATGCCGGGAGAACCGGCTCAGGCGAGAGAGATTGTAGAAGCGGTGCGCAGCGGGAGACTCGCCGAGGCGGATGTTGACCGGTGTGTGACCCGTGTACTCGAATATATTCTGCGGACGCCCCGTTTCCGGAAACAAGCCGTGTCGGAGACTCCCGACTTGGAAGCACATGCTGCCGTATCGCGTCAGGTGGCAGCGGAAGGCATGGTTTTGCTCCGCAACGAAGGCGCTGCTTTACCACTTGCCGCAGGATGTAATCTCTCGGTGTTCGGAGTCAATGCCTATGACTGCATTGCCGGAGGTACGGGCGCCGGACACGTCAACAAAGCCTATACGGTCGATTTGGACGAAGGTTTGCGCAACGCCGGATTCCGGCTTAACACCCGTACGGCAGATCTCTATGCAAAATACATGTCTTTCGGTGAGGCACTGCTCGCGGAGCAGAACGCCCTGCGTTATTTGGGCGAAAAGTGGTTTGTCCCCGAAACGACGCTGACGCCGGAATTCATCGCTTCGCGTGCGGCGGACAGCGATGCGGCCATCGTTGCCTTAGGCCGCAATTCGGGTGAATACAACGATCGTCCTACATCGGATTTCTACCTGACGGAAGCCGAACGGGAACTGCTCGAATCGGTCTGCTCGGCGTTTCATGCCGCGGGTAAGAAGGTGGTCGTGGTGCTCAATATCGGCGGCGTGATCGAAACCATGTCGTGGAAGGAACTTCCCGACGCTATCTTGTTGGCCTGGCAGGGAGGTTTGGAAGCCGGGAATGCCATGGCTGATGTTTTGAGCGGCCGCGTATCGCCTTCGGGAAGGCTGCCGATGACTTTTCCGGCGGATTATTCGGATCATCCGTCATCGAAGAATTTTCCGCTCGACTATCGGGGGCGCCGCGGCGATTGGGCCGACGACGCCCCGGAACGGCACCTGCGAAACCTGGGATTCACCTGTTACGAGGAGGATATCTGGGTGGGTTACCGCTATTTCTCGACCCATGCTCCAGAGGCGGTGTCCTATCCTTTCGGCTATGGTTTGGGGTATACGACCTTCGAGTGGACGGATGCGGCCGTCAGGCGTTCCGGGACGGATTATGCGGTAACGCTCCGTGTAACCAATACAGGTTCGCGCGCCGGACGGGAGGTCGTTGAACTTTATGTTGCAGCCCCGCAAGGGGCGCTGCCGAAGCCCGTGCGCGAATTGAGGGCTTTTGCCAAAAGCCGGGAATTGCAGCCCGGGGAGTCGCAGGCGCTGACCCTTCGTTTCGCGGCTGCCGATCTGGCCTCGTTCGACGAGCGTATTTCGGCGTTTGTCGTCGATTCGGGGCGCTATATGGCCGAACTGGGGCGTTCTGCCGACGACATTGTCCAGCGGCTGCCTTTTGTCGCCAAAGCTTCCGAGCGCAAGGTGCATGACGTACTGAAACCGCAGGAGCCCCTGCGACGACTCAAATTCTGATGCAATGAAAATAATAGCTTGTTTGTTGATTTGTATGGGCTGCAATGCGCTGTTTGCAGCAGTGCCGCCCGCTATCCGGCCCGATGCGAAGATCGAAACCCGGATTGAAAAGATACTCGGCCGCCTGACGCTTGAAGAGAAAATCGGCCAAATGTGTCAGTTGACCGTCAGCATGGTGACCGATATGAATGATTCCGGGCATCCGTTCATCAGCGATGAGCTGCTCGATACGGTCATCGGACATTACAAAGTCGGGTCGATTCTCAACGTACCGTTCGATGAGGCGCAGTCCCGGGAGGCATGGACGCAGATTATCGGTAGGATTCAGCGTCGTTCGCTCGACTGCCTGGGGATTCCCTGCATTTACGGTGTCGATCAAATGCACGGTGCTTCCTACACCCGCGGTGCAACCTTTTTTCCGCAGGGGATCAACATGGGTGCCGCGCTGAACTGTGAACTGATGCGCCGTTCGTCGGAGATTTCGGCTTATGAAACCCGTGCCTGTGCCATTCCGTGGAATTTTGCGCCGGTGATGGATTTGGGACGCGATCCCCGATGGTCGAGGATGTGGGAGAGTTACGGAGAGGATGTTTGTGTCAATTCCCGGTTGGCGGCGGCTTCCGTGCGCGGTTTGCAGGGCGATGATCCCAATCGGATCGGGATGTATCGGGTGGCTGCTTGTTTGAAGCATTTCATGGCCTACGGCGTCCCCGTGTCGGGCAAGGACCGAACGCCTTCGTCCGTTACGCGCAACGCCCTGCGCGAAAAATATTTTGCCCCCTTTCTCGAATGTATCCGGGCCGGGGCGCTGTCGTTGATGGTCAACTCGTCCAACAACGACGGTATGCCCTTTCATGCCAACCGCGAGTTGCTCACGGGGTGGTTGAAGGAAGAACTGAACTGGGACGGGGTGATCGTTACGGATTGGAATGATATTTACAATCTATATGAGCGGGATCATATCGCCGAGAGCCGCAAGGATGCGGTTCGGATCGCTATAAATGCCGGGATCGATATGGCCATGGTCCCTTTGGACCGGGATTTCTGCGTCTATCTCCGTGAACTGGTCGAGGAAGGGCTGGTTTCCGAAAGACGCATCGATGATGCCGTTCGTCGGATTTTGCGGTTGAAAATGCGCATCGGGCTGTTCGAAGAGCCGTTCCCGGACACTTCGAAGTTCGATCGTTTCGCGAGTGATGAATTCGCCGCCGTGGCTTTGCAAGCTGCCGAAGAGTCGGAGGTGCTGCTCAAAAACGACGGAGGTCTGCTACCGCTCCCGAAGTCGGCGCGTATCCTGCTCACCGGCCCCAATGCCAATTTCATGCGCTGTCTCAACGGCGGCTGGTCTTACACCTGGCAGGGTGAGCGTTGCGATGAGTTTGCAGATCGTTACAATACGATTTACGAGGCCTTGGCGCGTAAATTCGATCATGTTACCTGGATTCCAGGCGTAGAATACGGCACCCCCTCGGAGAATTGGCAGGTGGAGCGTGTGCGGGGAATCGGCGAAGCAGTCTCGGCAGCGGCCGATGCAGACGTGATTGTCGTCTGCATCGGCGAGAACTCCTATTGTGAAACTCCGGGCAACATGAATGATCTGAACTTGTCGCAAAACCAGAAAAAACTGGTCCGCGAACTGGCGTCTACGGGGAAACCCCTCGTATTGGTGTTGAACGAGGGACGGCCGCGTCTGATCGGCGATATAGAGCCGTTGGCGCAGGCTGTCGTCGATATCCTGCTGCCCGGCAATTACGGGGGTGACGCACTGGCCAATCTGCTTGCCGGGGATGCGAACTTCAGCGCCCGGCTTCCCTTTACCTATCCGCGCTGGCCCGATGCGTTGGCCACCTATGACTACAAACCCTGTCAGAAAAGGGGTACGATGGAGGGCGAATACAACTACGATGCCGTGATGGACGTGCAATGGCCTTTCTGCCACGGATTGAGTTACACTACATTCGAATACGGAAATCTGCGGGCTAACCTTACGGAATTTCGGGCCGGAGATATGCTTTCGTTCACGGTCGATATCTCCAATACAGGCGACTGCGCGGGCAAGGAGGCCGTATTGCTCTGGTCGAGCGATTTGGTGGCAAGCCTGACGCCTGACGTGATCCGGCTGCGCAATTTCGAGAAGATCTTCCTTGAACCGGGCGAAACCCGTACGGTGACGCTTTCGATACCGGCATCCGATCTGGCGTTTGTCGGTTATGACGGTCGCTGGCGGCTCGAAAAGGGCGATTTCCGGATCCGTATGGGTACGGAGACCCTGTTCGTCCGATGCGTGGAAACCCGGGTGTGGGACACCCCTAACATTCCCTGAAACCGTTCTAAAACATACCGATATGAAAAATGTTTTTTTTGCCGTCATGGCGCTTGCTGTTTCATTTACGGAAACCCGAGCGGCGGATTCTCCCGCGATCGTTCCCATGCCTCAGCACATCGCTTACGCAACTGGCGAAGGAGCGGTGCTCTCCGCCGGATCGCGGATCGCTGTACCCGGCGGGGCTAAAGCGTTGCGGAGTGTCGCGGAACTCTTTGTGCGGGATATTTGCCGGGAACATGGACTTCGGCTGAAAGTTTCCGGAATTTCCGAAAGCGGCATCGTACTCGGGATCGATCCGGCGCTCAGGGCGGAGGCCTATTCGCTCGACATCGGCCAAGGGCGTGTCGCCGTGACGGGCGGTTCCCCTTCGGGACTCTTCTACGGATTGCAGAGCTTGCGTCAACTTATCTCGCAGTATGGCATGCGACTTCCGGCAGTGCATGTGGAGGATGAACCTTGTTTCGCTTATCGCGGCGCCATGCTCGACTGCTGCCGTCATTTCTTCACGGTTGACGAGATCAAAACGTTCATCGACATATTGGCGCTCCACAAACTCAACCGTTTTCACTGGCATCTGACCGACGACCAGGGATGGCGTATCGAGATCAGGCATTATCCCGGATTGACGAAAGAGGGGTCACGGCGTGCCGAAACAGTCCTTGGACGCAATACGAATATCTACGACGGCATACCTTCGGGAGGATACTATACGCAGCGACAAATTCGTGACGTCGTAGCCTATGCGGCCGAACGGTTCATTACGGTCATCCCTGAAATCGAAATGCCGGGACATGCCTCGGCGGCACTGGCGGCCTATCCCTGGCTGGGGTGTGCCGGTGAGGGGTATATGGTACGGACGCGATGGGGCGTATTCCCGGAAGTTTATTGCGCGGGCAAGGATTCGACGTTCGAATTCATGGAGAACGTGCTTGCAGAGGTGTGTGAACTGTTTCCCTCGGAATATATCCATATCGGCGGGGATGAGTGTCCCAAACAGAGTTGGACGAGCTGTCCCGCCTGTCAGCAGCGTATCCGTAATGAGCGGTTAGAGCATGAAAACGAATTGCAGAGTTATTTTGTCCATCGGATTGAAAAATGGCTCAACGCCCGGGGGCGCAATCTGATCGGGTGGGACGAAATACTCGAAGGAGGGATTTCAAAGACGGCTACGATTATGTCGTGGCGCGGTGCCGATGGCGGCGTTGCCGCAGCCAAGGCCGGGAATCAGGTGATCATGACCCCCAACACGCATTGTTATCTCGATTATTTTCAGACGCAGGAGCCGGAGCGCCTCGAACCACTCGGTATCGGCGGTTACGTGCCGGTTCGTAAGGTTTATTCGTTCGATCCCTATGACCGTCTTTCTTCAGCGGAACAATCCTGTATTCAGGGAGTACAAGGGAATATATGGACGGAATATATCGCTTCTTTTGCCCATGCACAGCATATGGCCTTGCCGCGGCTGGCCGCATTAGCGGAGGTGGGATGGGCCTGCGACCGCCGCGATTTCGGGGATTTCACCCGGCGCATGACGGTATTCCGGAAACTTTACGACAAATGCGGCTATCGCTACGCCTCCTATTTCTTCGATGGAACGGGCGAATAAATCGGTCTACCGGTGCTAAATATACTGCGATGATGAACCCGAACAGACGACTTTTATCTTTGGACACCCTGCGGGGGGTCGATATGTTCTTTATTATGGGCTTTTCAGGGCTCGTGACCTCGTTGTGCGCACTGTGGCCCGGATCTTTTACCGATATGCTTGCGTCGCAGATGCAGCATGCGGCGTGGAATGGACTAACGATTCAAGACACGATCTTTCCTCTGTTTCTTTTTATCGCAGGCGTGGCGTTCCCCTTCTCGCTGGCCAAACAGCGTGCACGCGGATTCGGCAGAAAACGGATTCTGGACCGGATTTTCCGCCGCGGACTGATTCTTGCCCTGTTGGGAATGGTTTATAACGGGTTGTTCGAGCTCAATTTCTCCTCGTTGCGCATAGCAAGCGTGCTGGGACGGATCGGCTTGGCCTGGATGTTCGCCGCACTGCTCTGCGTGTATTGCAGCGTGAGAACTCGGATAGCTGTTGCCGGGATTATCCTAATAGGCTATTCACTGCTGCTCGGCCTGGTCGTAGCCCCCGATGCTCCGGTCGGTGCCGATCCGCTTTCGGTGGAGGGGTGTCTGGCCGGATGGATTGACCGACAGTACCTTCCCGGACACATCCTTTACGGGGCATTCGATCCGGAAGGGATATTGAGCACCCTGCCGGCAGTCGTATCGGCTCTATTCGGAATGTTCACCGGCGAATTTTTGCTCGATGGCCGGAGAGGGCTCTCTGGCTCTTGGAAAGCGTTCTATATGGCCGTCGCCGCACTGGCGATCACGACGGCGGGCTTGTGCTGGAATCTTATCATGCCGGTCAACAAGAATTTATGGAGCAGTTCGTTCACTTGCGTGGTCTCCGGTTATTCGCTGGGGATGACCGCCTTGTTTTATTACCTGATTGACGTGTGCGGGTACAAACGATGGACGTTCGTTTTCCGGGTTATCGGATTGAATTCCATTACGATTTATATGGCGCAGCGGATTATTCCACTGCGTTATGCGTCCGATTTTTTCGTCGGCGGACTTGCTTCCAAATGCAGTGAAACAGTAGGGGCGGTGATCTACGATATAGGTTATATCGTGCTCTGCTGGCTGTTTCTCTATTTCTTGTATCGAAAAAACACTTTCCTTAAGGTATGACCGGCAAATAGCCCGAAAATTACAATAACCTCATTTAAATAAATTTAGCATGAACCAAACTTTGAAGTTCTCGTTCCGGAACTTGTTTTTGTCCTGTGTGTGCTTGCTTCTGTTTGCATGCGGCGGGAATCCGGAGATAATTTCTCCCGACGGGCGCACACGCCTTTCGTTCGTGACGGGCGCCGACGGCTGCATGGCCTATACCGTCGAACGCGACGGCAAACCTTTGATCCTTCCTTCTGCCTTGGGCCTCGTGGTGCAAGAACGGAACCTCGCCGGCGGCTTTTCGGTACGGGAGATTGTGAAAAGGTCCGTGGACGAAACATGGACGCAGCCGTGGGGCGAAAATAAAATCCTGCGCGATTGCCACAACGAAATGACGGCGGTATTGAAAAACGACGACGGCGTGTTGCTGACGCTTCGTTTCCGGGCTTTTGACGACGGTGTGGCATTCCGCTATGAATGGGAGGTGCCGGACCTCGATTCGCTGACCGTCACCGATGAACTGACCGAATTCCGCTTCGCCGAAGACGGCGTGTCGTGGTCGATTCCTGGAAATTTCAACACCTATGAATTGTTGTATCGCGAACTGCCGGTTTCGGCCGTCGAAAACGCCAATACGCCTTTCACATTCCGTGTGGACGGCACATACGGTTCGATTCACGAAGCGGCGCTGTACGATTTCCCCGAAATGAATCTCTACCGGACCGATTCGCTGGCCTTCAAAGCCGAGTTGGCTCCGCTGCCTGACGGTATAAAGGCTCGTATTCCCTCGAAATTCATGACGGCGTGGCGGACGATCCAAGTGGGAGACAAAGCGGTGGACCTGATCAACTCGTCGCTGATCCTTAACCTGAACGAGCCTTCGAAGATTGCTGACACTTCGTGGATCAAACCGCAGAAATATATCGGCGTATGGTGGGGACTGCATCTCGGCACCCATACATGGACAATGGGACCCCGGCATGGAGCGACGACGGAGAATGCTCTGCGTCATATTGACTTCGCAGCGGCGAACAATATTCAGGGAGTGTTGTTCGAAGGGTGGAACGAAGGCTGGGAGAACTGGGGTAAAACGCAGCACTTCGATTATGTGAAGCCCTATGCAGATTTCGATCTCGACCGCATTGCCGCGTATGCCCGGGAGAAGAACATCGAGTTGTGGATGCACAATGAAACGGGTGGTAATATTCCTGAATATGAAGCGGCTCTGGAAACGGCTATGCAGCGCTATGCCGGATTGGGTGTGCATGCCGTCAAAACGGGATATGCCGGAGGCTTCAGGGACGGCCAGCTCCACCACTCGCAGTATGGCGTGCGGCACTACCAGCGTGTCGTCGAGACGGCGGCCCGTTATGGGATCGTCATCGATGCCCACGAGCCGATCAAGGATACGGGCATTCGCCGCACGTGGCCCAATATGATGACCCGGGAGGGGGCACGCGGCATGGAGTGGAACGCATGGTCGGAAGGGAACTCCGCGGAGTATCTCTGTACGCTGCCTTTCGTACGGCTCCTAAGCGGTCCGATGGATTATACGCCGGGGGTATTCGATCTTGATTACTCGCGCGTCCGGGGCCGGGAAACCGGAATGCAGGAGTGGAACGGCGACAACAATTCGTGTTGTATCAAGACTACGCTGGCACGTCAGATTGCCAACTGGGTGATTATTTATTCTCCGCTTCAGATGGCGTCCGATCTGATCGAAAACTACGAGGGACATCCGGCTTTCCAATTCTTCCGGGATTTCGATGCCGACTGTGACTGGTCCGAAGCATTGCAGGGTGAACCCGGCGAATATATTGTCGTCGTACGCCGTGCGGATGACAGTTTCTTCCTGGGCGCCGGCACGAACGATGAGCCCCGGACATTGACCCAGAAACTCGGCTTCCTGAAGTCCGGTATGACTTATACTGCAACGATCTATGCCGACGCTCCGGATTCTGCGGAGAATCCCGAAAACTATCGCATCAAAAAACGGACCGTGACTTCTGCCGATATGCTCGAAATTGCAATGACTGCCCGTGGCGGGCAGGCCGTGACGTTTGTTCCCGTAAATGAATAGAACCATGATGAGACTTGTTTTTTGGGTCGTGCTGCTGTCGGTCGTTCCGCTGTCGGTCGATGCCCGCAGCGAAGGGTGGGTAATTACCGCACGAGATACCACGGCTGATTATTTTGCCGTCGCCATGGCCAACGGAGAAATTGGCGTAGCCGTGGGTCGGGAGCCTTTTGCCCTCGGTTCTGTGATTCTGGGAGGGAGTTATGAGCCGGGGTTCGGAGATGATGTGAGTCGTATTCTGGAAGGGATCAATCCGCTGGGGTTGACAATGGCTGTCGATGGTCATCGGTTCGATCCGTCGGAGGTCCGTCCACAGCATCAGTCGGTCGATATGCGGCGTGCAGTGCACACGACCCGTTTTTCAACGGACGGTGTGACGGTCGTCTATCGTATACGGGCCTTGCGGAACATGCCTTACGCTCTTATGACAGAAGTGGAAGTGACGGCGGAACGCGATGCAGAGGTTCTTTTTTCAAACGGTCATACCGTTCCCGGAGAGTTCGCCGACACCCTGCGGGAGTCGCGCACGGTCGGATGTGAGGACGGCAGCCGTATTGCCGTACAGCGCACTTCCGGCAGTTACAACCGCGGCCGCGACCATATTGTGGCTTCGTCGACTTTTCTTTGCGGTGAAGGGTGCGAAGCGGTCTCACCGGAAAGCGTGAGGATTGTTCTGCGCAAGGGCGGCCGGGCGTCGTTCTCCCTTGTGGGAACAATCTGTACTACAGCCGCTTTCGCCGACCCGTGGAATGAATCGGAAAGGCAGGCTATTTATGCAGCCCGGGAGGGAGCGGCGCAACTCGTTGCGGCACACGAACGGAAATGGGCGGAGTTGTGGCAGGGCGATATCGAGATCGAAGGCGATCCCACGGCACAGTTGGATGTGCGTTTCGCCTTATTCAACCTTTACGGCTCTATCCGTGAAGGCAGTCGCCGGAGTATTCCGCCGATGGGCCTTTCGGCCCGGGGCTTTTACAACGGTCATATCTTCTGGGATTCTGAGATCTGGATGTATCCGGCGCTGCTGGTGCTCCGGCCCTGCCTGGCGCGCCAGATGCTCGATTACCGAACCAACGGACTCGATGCGGCCCGTCGTCGGGCCTACGCCCACGGCTATCGGGGCGCGATGTTCCCCTGGGAAGGGGATGACCGGGGCGAGGAGGCTACGCCGACCTTTGCCCTCACCGGTCCGCTCGAACATCATATTACAGCCGATATCGCCATCGCCAGCTGGAACTATTACTGTGTGACGCAGGACCGGGAGTGGCTGCGCCGCGAGGGTTTCCCGCTGATGCGCGAGGCTGCACGTTTCTGGTGCGATCGCGTTACGGCGAATGCCGACGGCAGCTACTCGATCCGCAATGTGATCGGAGCCAACGAATACGCCGTCGGCGTCACGGACAATGCCTTTACCAACGGCGCGGCCCGCCGGGCACTGGAGTACGCTTCGGCTGCGGCGGAGCTTTGCGGCGAGCGTCCCGATCCGCAGTGGAGTGCGGTAGCCGCGGGCCTTCGCATCCCGCACTTCGCCGACGGAACGACGCGCGAGCATGCCGGCTACGACGGCGAGATGATCAAACAGGCCGATGCCAACCTGCTGGGCTATCCGCTGGGCATCGTGACCGGACGCGAAGCTCAGTTGCGCGATCTGGAATACTACGAGCGCCGAATCGATCCGCGTAACGGTCCGGCGATGAGTTACTCGGTTTTTGCGATTCAGTATGCCCGGCTCGGAATGGCCGAAAAAGCCTGCGAAATGTTCCGTCGCTCCTACTTGCCCAACCTGCGGCCGCCGTTCGGGGTGTTTGCCGAAACGGCCACCAGCGGCAATCCCTATTTCATGACGGGTGCAGGCGGCATGTTGCAGGCCGTGCTGTTCGGATTCGGCGGGCTGGAGATTACGGCGGACGGTCTCGTGCAGCGCCCGTCTGTCCTGCCGCCGCAATGGAAGAATCTGAGAATCAAAATAAATGGTAAAATCTATCAGGCAACGAACCAATAAATATTCCGATGAAAAAGACAATGCTTTTTTTGCTGCTTGCGTTCTGTTTCTCGAACTCGGTCCAGGCCGGTCAGGATGCAGTATCTATCAAACTGATTTCTTTCAATATGCGTACCAGTTGGGGGCGCGACGGCGACAACAGTTGGCCGAACCGTCGTCACGCCACGGCGCAAATGCTCCGGCAGGAAGCTCCCGATGTGATGGGCGTGCAGGAAGCCATGCAAGACCAGTTGTATTACATCGACACCGAATGTCCCCGGTATGCCCGTGTCGGCGAAGATCGTGACGGCGGGGCCGAAGGCGGCGAAACGATGGCGGTGTTCTACCTCCGCGACCGGTTCGAACTGCTGGACAGCGGCACCTTCTGGATCAGCGAGACTCCCGACAACGTGTCGCGCGGATGGGATGCCGCCTGCAACCGCACGGTAACATGGGTCGAATTGCGCGACAAGAGTTCGGGCAAAGAGTTTTTCTATTTCAACACTCACCTCGACCACCAAGGGAAAATTGCCCGTGAGGAGGGCGTGAAACTGATCGTGACGAAGATTCGACAGATTGCCGGTAAGAAAGCGGCGGTTATCTTGGGCGGAGACCTTAATACATCCATTGACAATCCGCATCTCAAGCCGTTGACCAGACTGATGGCTTCGGCACGCGATACAGCGGCGGAAACCGATCAAAAGGGAACATTCAATGGTTTCGGATCGGCTCCGGACACGATTATTCTCGATCATCTTTTCTACCGCGGCAGGATGAAATGTCGAAAGTTCGTCACCCTCGACGGCGATTACGGGGCGCCTTACATTTCGGATCACTATCCGATAGCAATGGTTTTTACGCTCTGAAAGCGACGAGGCCGATTCGTCGAACCGGCCTCGTCGTACCGTCCGGAATTTGAACTCCGTTATCGGAGAGCCTGGATCAGTCCGGTTCGAGCGTCCGGTATTTCATCGAGCGGATAGTACCGGTGGATGATCGTTCGATCCTTGATGACAATAATCCGCACTCCCGAAGGAGCGTCTCCCAACGGTCGGCCCACGGCACTCGTGGTTATCATTCCGATGTTGTCGTACGATGTCTCCGCGTTGTCGTGCAAATGTCCCGTAAAGACGGTTTGCACACCGGTTTCCCGGAACAGTTCGAAATATCTCCGGCGTTTTTCCGGCGAAATGGTCGAATAGCCGTCCGGTTCGTCGATTTGCCGGAGAAAGAACGGGTGGTGTGCGAAGACAAGAGATGTCCGGCTGGCCCTTTTCTTTTTGAGCGAACGGGCCAGCCACCGGAACTGATTCTCTTCTTTCGAGGGGTCCCGGGTTTCGTCTTTCAGGTAATCCGAGTTGATGCCGGTCAGTAGGATCCCGTTCACACGCACACAGAAGCGGTCGATTCCGAGGTGTTTCGTGTAGGGTTCCACATCGACGGAACCCTCTTCCAGCCGGACGTCGTGGTTGCCCGGGAGATAAAGGGTCTTGATGCGGGGATTTATTTCTGCGACGATCCGCAGGAATTCCGTCCATTGGCTCTCGTCCGCTGCATTGTGCACGTAATCGCCGGTGAAGACGACGACATCGGGGCGGAGCCTGTTTATTGCTTCGACGGTTTTTGTGAGGGTGCGGGTTTCATAGGCCATGTCGCGGTTGTCGGCATAGAACCCCATCTGGGGGTCCGAAACCTGCATGATGATCGTGACCGGAGATTTTTCCCTTGCGGATGTGAGTGCGGCCGTCAGACAGCAAAGAGTTGTTAAAATGATCTTTTTCATTGGATTATAGATGAATGCATAGCCAAAAATAACGAATGGGTTGCCGAAATCCAAAAAAAAACGAAGGAATCCCACTTTATTTTCCTTACGGTGTTTTTCCGGTAAAATTTCGACCTTTTTTCTAAATAAGAGAAGAATTTTGTATCGGCATTTCAACCGAAACTACTTTATCTGAAAATTGTAAAATGAAACATGCTCATGACACACGTTTACGACATTACTTCTTATCCCGTTCTCTATTTGTAGTCGGGTCCCATCTCTACGAATCGCTAATGTTTGATCCCAGAAAATCATGAAATGTATTAAGATTGATAATATGTTGCGGACTGCGCGGTTGATTATGCTCGCCGTGTTGTCCGGAGGTATTTTCGCGGTTCCTTGCGGAATATATGCACAGTCTGCTCCCCGAACGGTTTCCGGTACTGTCACCGATGCGGCCACCGGAGAGCCGCTGATCGGAGCCACCGTACAGGTAAAAGGTGTGACCATCGGTACTACGACGGACCTGAACGGAATGTTTTCGATCAACCTGCCGGCAAACCGGAAAACACTGCTTTTCTCCTATGTCGGGTATGAAGCCCAGGAGATTGCGGTTGGCCGTGAGAATTATCTCAACGTGGCGTTGAAACAGGACGCCAATGCGTTGGACGAAGTTGTGGTGGTGGGTTACGGCCAGCAAAAGAAAGGCATGCTGGTGAGCTCGGTACAGTCCATCGCTCCCGCGGAACTGCGGATGCCTTCGTCGAGTTTGTCGACCGGGTTTGCCGGACGCCTGGCCGGTGTGATCGCCGTGCAGCGCAATGGACAGCCCGGTGCCGACCAGGCGGATTTCTGGATACGCGGTATCTCCACGTTCGGTTCCGCGACCAAGCCGTTGATCATCCTTGACGGTGTGGCTATCGACGCGAATGAACTGAACGGGCTGGACCCGGAGATTATCGAGAGTTTTTCGGTGCTCAAGGATGCTACGGCGACCGCTCTCTATGGTTCGCGGGGAGCCAACGGCGTGATGATCGTTACGACGAAGAACGGTAAGAATCTGGATAAGCCGGTCATTAATTTTCGCTTCGAGACGGCTCTTTCGACTCCGACGAGCCGCCCGGAAACGGTCGATGCGGTGACCTACATGCAGATGTACAACGAGTCGGTTCTGACGCGCGGTACGGGGCAGATTCCTTATACGCAGGCGAAGATCGACGGTACGCGGGCCGGCAGCAACAAATATATCTATCCGGATGTGGATTGGTACGATGAGATGTTTAAAAATTTGGCAGTCAACGAAAACTTTAACTTCAATATCCGCGGCGGCAGTTCGAGGGTCGATTACTTCATGAGCGCCACCGTCCGTCACGAGGAAGGTATGTTGAAGAACCTGAGCCGGGATTACTTCTCCTATAACAACAATTACTCGGTTTGGCGTTACGCTTTCCAGAACAATGTCAACGTCAATCTTACGAAGTCTACCAAAGTGTCGCTGAAAATCAACACCCAGCTCCGGGATACGCACGGGCCGGTGAAAAGCAGCGAAAACATTTTCGGAATGATCATGAACGGCAATCCCGCCGATATGCCGATAACCTTTCCCGACGATCCGACGGTAAACCATATCCGTTGGGGCGGCAAAGCCATGGTGAAGAATCCCGTGGCTGAAATGGTTACCGGCTACAAAGACGAGTTCCAGAGCGTATTGAACGCCAATCTGAGTCTGGATCAGAATTTCGATTTCATCACCGAAGGGCTTTCCGCTTCGGCGCTGATCTCTTTCAAGAACTATTCCTATACCCAGACATCGCGTTCGGCAGGTTATAATTCCTACGAAATTTCGGGTACGCATACGGGCGATGACGGATTGGAAGACTATGATCTGGAGATCCGCGGCAACGAGCAAAGTACGACACTCGCCACCTCCAGCAGTACTGACGGAGACCGCAAGATATATATCCAGGGAATGATCAACTATAACCGCAGTTTCGGCCGTCATGACGTGAGTGCTATGGTCGTGTATAATCAGGAGGAGACTGCGCTCGGAAATCCCGGTAGTCTGTTCAGTTCTTTGCCCAAGCGTAAACAGGGCCTTGCGGGCCGTCTGACCTACGGGTACGACAACCGTTACCTCATCGAGGCCAATTTCGGATACAACGGCAGTGAGAATTTCGCCGAGGGACGGCGCTTCGGCTTTTTCCCTTCGGTGGCCGTGGGATACGTGGTCAGTCAGGAGAAATTTTGGGCGCCTATCAAGAAGGCCGTCTCTTATTTCAAACTCCGCGGTTCGTACGGTCTTGTGGGCAACGACAGCGAGGAGACGCGTTTCATGTACATGTCGGACCTCTCCCTTTCCGGAGCCGGATATACGACGGGCGCCGACGGGGAGTATACGCTGAGCGGTCCCGTTTACAACCGTTTCGAGAATAAGAAGATCACTTGGGAAACCGGAGAAAAACTCAATGTCGGTGTCGATCTGCAATTTTATAACCGACTGAATGTAATGGTCGATCTGTTTCAGGAGGTCCGGAGCGGTATTTTCCTGGAACGCGGCACAGTTCCGGCTTTTCTCGGAACGGCTACGACAAAAGTGTACGGCAATCTGGGTAAGGTGAGAAATCGCGGTTTGGATCTCTCGATGGATTATACCCATCAGATCGGCAAGGATTTCTTCATTTCTGCCAAAGGAACCTTCACCTTCGCCCGCAACCGGGTGCTCGAACAGGATGAGCCGGATTACCTGCAGTATCCCAATCTTTCGCGGGTCGGCCGTTCGGTCAATTCGTTCCTGCTTTATGAGGCGCAACGCCTGTTTATCGACAATAACGAGGTGAAATACAGTCCTGAACAACTGCTGGGCGGTGAAATCATGGCCGGCGACATCAAATACGTCAACCAGCCCGATGCGAACGGCAACTACGACAACACGATCAATTCGAACGACCGTATTTATGCAGGGTATCCCGAAGTGCCGGAGATCGTCTACGGGTTCGGGTTTTCAGCGCAGTGGAAAGGACTCGATTTCTCGGTCTTCTTCCAGGGTACGGCCAATACGTCGCTCGTGATGAGCGGATTCCATCCGTTCGGTATCAATAACAATGTCAAGCGCAACGTCATGCAGTTCGTCGCCGACGATTACTGGAGCGAAAGCAATCCGAATATCTATGCGGCCTATCCGCGGTTGAGCGTCGTGGAATACGGCAACAACACGGTTGCCTCGACCTACTGGCTCCGCGACGCGTCGTTCCTGAAACTGAAAAACGCGGAGATCGGCTATACCTACAAGAAAATGCGTTTCTACATCAGCGGATCGAACCTGCTGACCTTCTCGAAATTCAAGTTGTGGGACCCCGAACAGGGCGGCGGATCGGGACTGAAATATCCGACCCAGCGGGTTTTCAACATTGGAATCCAGATGACGTTATAAAATAAATTCCAAACGAAATCCTATGAAATATTACACACATATTCTATCCCTGATTTTATCTGCCGCATTCCTGTTTCAGGCGTGCAGTTATCTGGACGTAGTCCCCGATGAGACGCCGGACGAGAAAGACGCCTTCCAGAACCCGACGATGGCCGAACGCTATCTCTATTCCTGTTATTCGTTCCTGCCCAATCCGCGTCACGAAACAGCTTCGCTGGATCTGATGACGGCCGATGAAGTGGTGACCCCGTGGGAACACGAGACCTTCGCCAACTTCCCGAAGGGAAACTACAACGCCAGCGAACCGGTGATCTCCTACTGGAATACGCTTTTCGGAGGTATCAGGCGGTGCTACATCTTGCTGGAAAATATCGACGCAGTGCCCAACATGACGGAGGCGAATCTCCGGATTTACAAAGGAGAGGCGAAATTCCTGATCGCTTATTACCATTTCCTGCTTTTGAAGAACTACGGTCCGATTCCGCTTATCAAGGGCGTCATGTCCATCGATATGGACAAGGCGGACTTCCCCGAGCGGGACAGTTACGACGTATGTGTGCAGTGGATCTCTGACCTGTTCGACGAAGCGGCCGGGATGCTGCCGGCAGAGCAGACCTCCACGGCCTACGGCCGGGCCACGAGCGTTGCTGCCAAAGCGCTGAAATCACGGTTGTGGCTCTATGCCGCTTCCCCGCTCTTCAACGGAAACAGCGAATACTATGCAAATTTCGTCAGCAAAGTGGACGGGCGCCATCTGATCAGCCAGACTTATTCGGAGGCAAAATGGGAAAAGGCGGCTTCCGCAGCCGAGGAGGCCATTGAGGTCGCTAAGGCCGCAGGTTATAAACTCTATACCGAAAGTCCGGTGGTTACGTCGAGGTTCGCCCAACCGACCGATCCCGTGCATCGGGTGCTCCGTCTGAATTTCATGGATTACAACACTTCGAAAGAGGTGCTGTGGGCCGATACCCGGAAAGAGGGTCACTATGGGTTGCAATACAAGTCCACTCCCTATCGCGTGGGTCCGTCATCGGGCAACGGTGTCGGCGTGACATTGACGATGGTCGAGATGTTCTATTCCAAAAACGGACTTCCGATCGATCTCGACCCGGAATACGACTATACCGGGAGGTACCGTTACGGGGAGTATCATAACGATGTCTGCGACGGTGTGACCATGAACCTGAATATCGATCGTGAACCCCGCTTCTATGCGTGGGTGGCTTTCCAGAACGGGTATTACGAAGTGCTCCGTCGCGACGGAGCTGACGACAACGCGAACATCGTGCAGACGAAGTTCCGCAAAAACGATGTTTTCGGCATCAAGGAGCGCACGACGAACTACACCCCTACGGGATACCTCAATAAGAAGGGTTGTTCGCCGCTCTACAACAACATTCAGGAGGACGTTGCCGCTCCGCATTATCCGTGGCCGGTGATTCGCATGGCAGAGCTGTACCTGAATCTTGCGGAGGCTTATGCCAACTTGGGACGGATTGACGAAGCGGCAGCAGCGCTGAAACCGGTCCGCGAACGGGCGGGACTGGACCCGGTGGACGAGGCTTTCGAAAAGGCGGGGCTGACGCTTGGACGCGACGAAATGATCCGCATGGCACGTCAGGAGCGGACTATCGAACTTTATCTGGAGGGGCACCGCTTCTGGGATGTGCGCCGTTGGAAAGAGGGCGACAAGTATTTCAACGTCCGCCCCAAAGGCATGAATTACAACGGGGAGTCCGATGCCGATTTCTTCCGGGTGACCGAGGTGATCGTCCAGCGCAAGTTCATGACTCCGATGCATTACCTGATGCCGATACCCAAGGATGACATCAACAAGAACGAACGAAAGTTCGTCCAGAATCCGGGTTATTGACAGAATCACGAATTTGAAAAACTGCATCTATGAAAAGCATATATAAAATACTGTTACTCTTTACCTGTTCGTGCGGCGTTTCGTGCGGCGGGGACGATGAGCCTGTCATGACGGCGCTCGCCGTACAGGGAATCCGTGCCGAGGCATTTCCGGGAGCGATCCGACTGACATGGAACCCGATCGAAAGCCGCGACTTCCTCTATGCCGAGGTTTCGTATTACGATTTCGGCACGCAGACGACAATTTCGAAGCAGTGCAGCCGCTATACCGGCACCCTCTACATTGACGGACTGCTAAACCGATATGGGAAGTACCGTTTCACATTTACGGCTTACGATGTAAACGGAACGCCCGGGCAACCCGTCTATATCGAACGGCAGTGTGAAAAGGCCGAGTCCTATTATGTGGTTGTTGCGGAGAATCCGATCCCGCTCGCAGCAGACCAGTTGGCTACCAATGCCCAGGAGCCGAGCGAAGGCCCCTTGGATTTGCTTGTGGATGGAAATCCGGATACTTTTTTCCAGAGTTTCTGGGATGAGTGGACCTATCCCGAATTGAAGCCTACGGGTTATCATCACCTGACTTTCGATCTTCGCAAGGAAGTTTCAGCGTTTAAATTCCAATATTGGAACCGTAAGAAAGCGAACGGTTCGCTGCCCAAGGCCGTGAATATTTACGGCAGCCCGGATGGCGAAACGTGGGTGTTGCTGGCCCAATTGGATAACCTGCCCGGTGATCTGGGTTCCTCCTACACTTCGGAGTTGTTTCTGCCGGAAGAACCTATTTCCCATGTAAAATACGAGGTGGTGAAAGGAACCGATGTCTACCAGCCCTATTTTTCACTCGCAGAGATCGAATTTTACGAGGTCGTGCGGGAATTGGTCGATCCCGAAGCCGAATGACAATCATAATTGAAAAAGCAACGATAAAGATGAAAAAACTCTTGAAATACATATTGCTGCTAATTTATGTCGCATTGATGCCTGCTTGTGGGGAAGATTCCGGTCTGGACGGCGTATTTGCGAATAAGCCTTTTGCCCTGGTGACCGCTGCCGACGGCGGGCGGACTTCCATTTCGGCGGTCATCGACGACGGCAAGCGGACGATCCGTCTGACTTTCGACAAAAAGCGGGATGTGGATGCCGTGGAGTTGACGTTCCAGTTGAATCCCGGGTATGCGATGGTTTCTCCGAAGGAACCGGAGACGACGATGGACCTGACGCAACCCCGAACCGTGACGGTCAGCTCGGGAGCCGGGGAGGTCTCCTACGAAATCTCAGCCCGGAACGAAACCCCGGTCTTGTCGGCCTCTTTCCTGTTTCGCGGGAAACCGATCGAGGGAGTGATTGACCATGAGACGAGGACGGTTTCGTTCCCGATCACGACGATCTATGCTTCGGAATATCCGGAGGAGCTGTTGGGTGCCGTACCGCTGGATATCACGCTTTCCGACGGCTATCGGCCGACAAGCGAAAAGGTTTCGTACGACCTTTCGACCGGGGAGAGTTTTTCCGTTTACAAAGGCCGCAATACGTACACTTATAGACTGGTTGCCGACATTGCTCCGATACCGGTGGCAGATCATCTCTCTGACTTCCGGTTTCGGCGCGGCGTGAACCTCGCTTATTGGATGACGGAAGCCGATCGTGACTGGTTGGGCTATGTCATGCCCGCTCAATTCCCGTTGTGGAAAGAGTTGGGATTCGACCATTTCCGGGTTCCCGTCGACGAGCTGTGCATCTTTGACCGGGAGGGGCAGTTTAACGAAAAGGCCGTCGGGAAATTACACGAACTTTTTACATGGTGCGAGCAAAACGGCATGTATGCGATTCTCGACATGCACACACTGGCTCCCCGTGAAGGCTCGGACAGTTACCGGGAGGAGGAGTTGTACGACCCTGCCTATCCCGAATTTCGCACCCATTTCGTAAATGTTTGGCGAAAACTTGCTGCGGAATTCAAGGCTCACAATCCGAAGTGCGTGGCCTTTGAACTGCTGAACGAACCGCATGACGGGACACCCGACGCAACTGGTTGGAATAAGCTCCAGAATGAGGTTCTGACGGCAGTCCGAAAGCAGGACCCCGAACGGATCGTATTCGTCCCGGCAATGGGCTGGCAGGACTACAACTACATCAAGTATGCACGGGTGGCCGAGGAAGATCCCAATGCGGTTGTGTCGTTCCATTATTATCTCCCGATGCTGCTGTCGCATTATAAGATGCTGGCGTGGGTCGGCTATCAGGGAGCCGTGCAATATCCGGGGGTGGTCATTCCCACTCAGTCGGATGCTGACAAATACCCGCAGTATGCCTCTTTTCACAAAACGACCTACAATGCCGACCGGATTATGGGTGAAATGTCCAATGCGGCGTCCGACGGTCGGAATGCCGGACTTGCGGTACATTGCGGCGAATTCGGATGCAGTAAAAACGTCGCGGAAGCGATGCGTTTGGCGTGGTTCACGGATATGGTGGCTGCCATGGAGGCAAATAATATTCCATGGACGCTTTGGGAGTGCCTCGACGGCGGATTCGGATTTGTCGATATGGAATATGGCATTTACCGGATCAACTGTCCTCTGCTGAAAGTGTTGACCGGCAAGGAATTGACCGATGCAGAGGCGAAAGCTCTGCTGCAAAAGTATGGATTTAAAACCGAATAGGAATGTTGTTGAAGATTGCACAGGGCGTATTCTGGATACTTGCTGTTTGCCTGATGCCCGGAACGGCCTATGGGGAGGGCCGGGACGTCCTGCCCGGAAACGCCGCCTATAAGGTCGAGGTTTTTCGGGGCGGAACCTGGGAGGAGATTTTCGTTTACAATGCCCGGGTTTCCGATTATGCCGGCAATCCCGAGGCGGGATATACCCAGTATACAATGGGGTTCGCCTTGTTTACGGACTCGTTTCGGCAGCCGTTGAAGGTCCGCGTGACCCGCCGTGCGGGGACGTTTTCGAAAGTGGAGATTCGTCCGCTCTCTTACGGCATCGTGCCCGACGTGCAGACCCCGAACAGCGTCGAGTTCGAACTGGACGATCCCGCGCAAAAGGTTTCGGTGGAGTTCGACGACAACCGGATGGAGAACCTCTTCATCCTGCCCGACCTGCCCGACACGGCGATCCCGATGGGTGCCAATGTAACTTATTTCGGTCCCGGGGTGCACAATGCGGGTGTGATCCGTATTGCGAATGAAAGCGGCCGTATTCTCTATCTCGATGAAGGGGCGGTCGTGCTGGGACGGATCGAGGCTGAAAATGCCGCCAACCTTACAATTCGAGGACGAGGTGTTTTCTGTTCGTCGCAGGAGGATCACGGCGCCGGCCGGCGGCCGCAGATGGAGTTCCGCAATTGCGACAATCTGAAGATCGAGGGCATCCTGCTGCGCGACACGCCGAACTGGACGCTCAAGATCGTCGGAAGCACGGGCGTGCATATCGACAACATCAAGGAGATCGGCTGGATCATGAACTCCGACGGCATGGATTTCATCTGCTGCCGCGATGTGCTGGTCGAAAACACCTTCCAGCGTAACTACGACGATAACGTGACCATCAAGGCTTTCAATGCCACGCCTGAATACATCGCTTCCCATACGAATACCGACGGCTCCTATTCCGACGGGGCGATCTGGATGGTTGCCGGGCTTCGCGATTTCGAGGTCTGCAACTACGAGATCCGCAACTGCGTTTTCTGGGCCGACAAGGCGCACAATATGCTCGTAGGCCCCGAGGCGCGGGGCATTGCATTCCGGAATATCCGGTTCCACGACAACATTGTGCTGGAAAACCGTCAGGACGACGGGATTTATCCCGGGGCAATGGCGGTGATGATCGCCGACGACGGCACGTTCGAGGACATTGCGTTCGAAAACATCATTGTCGAGGACATCGACGGCGGAAAGGTTTTCTGCGCGCACTTCACCAACGCCTGGGCGTTCGACGGACTTTATGGACAATGGGCCCGGAACATCACCCTGCGCAACATCGCCTATACCGGTACGCGGGCGACTCCGAGCTGGATCAGAGGACGCAACGACGCGCAGTCGATCGACGGAGTGACGATCGGGAACTTCACGGTCAACGGCACGCCGGTAACCGACGGATCGGGCCCCCATCTGGAGATCAATGAATATGTCCGAAACGTAACGTTCGAATAGACTTTTGTCATGAGAAGAATCTTAATAACCTCTCTTGCCCTGTGTACGGCCGCGCTGTCAGCCGCCTGCTCCGACTCCGCGTGCGATTCGGACTTGGTTGCGGGCGGAATGGCTATGGTGCGGGCCGTACCGCAGTCCGTGACTGCGGAGGCCGCCTATGCCCACCGTGTCTGCCTGATCCGTGAAGGCGTTGTTGCGCAGTCCGTCTCTGCGGCATCCGCCGCGGCGCTCGCACCGTTTCGGGTAGAGCCGGGAACCTATGGAATGCTGGCGGTTGCTGCTGCGGACGAGGATAATCTGACCTTTCCGGCAGCGGAGGGGATCGCTCTGTCGGAGTACGGCGTCCGGATAACGGACATGACCGCTCCGATTCCCGACCTGCTGATCGGGTGCAACAGCCGTTTCGAAGCCGTCGCCGGATCGGTTTCGGCTCCGGTCGGGATGAAGCGGGCCGTGGCTCACCTTACGGTGACTGTCGTGGGGCTGGAAGCGCTCTCCTGCGAAAGTATCACGGTCTCGATTCCCCGGATGTACGACCGGATCGCCTCCGACGGAACGCCCGGAAACAGCGGGGCTGAATTTTCCGAAAAGGCGATCGTGCTGGCTCGGAACAGCGCGGGACGTTATGTCGGCCAGGCCGTCGTCCTGCCGACTGACACAGCCTCCGCGACGTTGGAGTTCCGCTTCACGATCAACGGAAAGAATTATGTTTCCGTGCAGGAAACGCGTATCGAGGCTAATCGGAAATACGCGCTTTCGGTCGCGGCGAAATTTAAGGACGATACCGACCTGAAACTTACGCCCGTGATCAGCTATCTCCCCTGGGACGCTCCGACGACGATTCCCGACGACGGGCTGCCCGCCATGGACGACCGTCCGGCCAATGACGATTTCACGGTGGAGATTTTCCGCAACGGATGCTGGGAAGAGATTTTCGTGTACAATACCGAAGTTTCGGACTATGCCGCCAATCCGGCTGCGGGGTACGTCCAGCATGACATGGGCTTTGCAATGTTCACCGATGCGTTCGCCGCTCCGTTGAAGGTCCGTGTGACCCGCCGTGCGGGGACGTTTTCGAAAGTGGAGATTCGTCCGCTTTCTTACGGCATCGTGCCCAACGTGCAGACCCCGAACAGCGTCGAGTTCGAACTGGACGATCCCGCGCAAAAGGTTTCGGTGGAGTTCGACGACAACCGGATGGAGAACCTCTTCATCCTGCCCGACCTGCCCGACACGGCGATCCCGATGGGTGCCAATGTAACTTATTTCGGTCCCGGGGTGCACAATGCGGGTGTGATCCGTATTGCGAATGAAAGCGGCCGTATTCTCTATCTCGATGAAGGGGCGGTCGTGCTGGGACGGATCGAGGCTGAAAATGCCGCCAACCTTACAATTCGAGGACGAGGTGTTTTCTGTTCGTCGCAGGAGGATCACGGCGCCGGCCGGCGGCCGCAGATGGAGTTCCGCAATTGCGACAATCTGAAGATCGAGGGCATCCTGCTGCGCGACACGCCGAACTGGACGCTCAAGATCGTCGGAAGCACGGGCGTGCATATCGACAACATCAAGGAGATCGGCTGGATCATGAACTCCGACGGCATGGATTTCATCTGCTGCCGCGATGTGCTGGTCGAAAACACCTTCCAGCGTAACTACGACGATAACGTGACCATCAAGGCTTTCAATGCCACGCCTGAATACATCGCTTCCCATACGAATACCGACGGCTCCTATTCCGACGGGGCGATCTGGATGGTTGCCGGGCTTCGCGATTTCGAGGTCTGCAACTACGAGATCCGCAACTGCGTTTTCTGGGCCGACAAGGCGCACAATATGCTCGTAGGCCCCGAGGCGCGGGGCATTGCATTCCGGAATATCCGGTTCCACGACAACATTGTGCTGGAAAACCGTCAGGACGACGGGATTTATCCCGGGGCAATGGCGGTGATGATCGCCGACGACGGCACGTTCGAGGACATTGCGTTCGAAAACATCATTGTCGAGGACATCGACGGCGGAAAGGTTTTCTGCGCGCACTTCACCAACGCCTGGGCGTTCGACGGACTTTATGGACAATGGGCCCGGAACATCACCCTGCGCAACATCGCCTATACCGGTACGCGGGCGACTCCGAGCTGGATCAGAGGACGCAGCGACGCGCAGTCGATCGACGGAGTGACGATCGGGAACTTCACGGTCAACGGCGCGCCGGTAACCGACGGATCGGGGCCTCATCTGGAGATAAACGGATACGTCCGGAACGTGACGTTCGAATAACCGCCTGAAATCAATAAAAAAATTTTATTAACCACCTTAAACGCATAATTATGAAAAAGTATTCCATGTACACATTTGCCGTCGCCATGCTGGCCGGTATGATTCTGACGGGCTGCTCCTCTTCGGAGGAGATTCCGGGAGGTACTCCCGACAACGGACCGAAACTGAAGATCGAGACCCGCTCGGCGGATGCCGCCGAGGCTGCTTATGCACACCGGGCGATTCTGGTGTCGGAGGGTAACATTGCGGATGCAAAGAGCGCCGCCGATGCTGCGGCTTTAGGTTCTTTCTCGGTCGAGCCGGGCAGCTACACCGTTTACGCCGTCGCTTCCAGCGACGAGACGAATCTCACTTTTACGGGTGTCGCCGCTTCGAATGCCGTTGCCGATGCACGTGTCAAAATAACCGACATTTCGGCTCAGATTCCCGAACTGTTGGTCGGTAATTCCGACGTCGTTACGGTCGGTGCCGAAGGCGCGGCGGCCGCACTCCAGCTCAAGCGCGTCGTGGCATCGGTCACGGTGACGGTCAGCGGACTGGAGAACGTCGATGCCGAGAGCATCACCCTGACGATCGGCAACATGTACGATCAGGTGAGTCTCGACGGAGCGTTTTCCAAGAGCGGAGCCGCGTTCGCATCGAAAAGTCTTGTACTCACCAAGAATGCCGAAGGCAAGTTCGTCGGCAACGCTATCGTGATGCCTACCGATACGGAGGCTTCCAACCTCTCGCTGACTTACAGCGTCAACGGCACGGATTACACCAGCACCCCTGCGGGCCGGATCGCGGCCAACGGGCAGTATGAACTGGCGACGACGGTCGAAGCCGGCAGTTCCTCCTCGAAGGTCAACCTGAACTCGGCGATTACCTACGCGGCCTGGGACAGCACGGTGGTGAATCTTTCCGACAGCTTTACCATCGACGAGACTACCCCTGACAAGCAGTGGATGGGTCCGACAGCCCTTCCGATCAGCGGTACAGCCGCTCCTGGATACGACAATTTCTGGGCGTCGTCCGATGGAGGCGATTCCGGCTGGGGCGAGACATTCTGGCAGTACAACCTCTATGACGGGAACAAAACGGACGGAAGCAACTATTGGTGTCCTGCCGAATGGGACCGCACGGCTCCCATCTGGTATATCGACCTCGGCGCTGCCAAGCAGGGCGTGACCATCGACTACTGGAACAAGGCTGGCGGTAAGGGCGGTCAGAAAATCAAGACGATGGACATTTACGCAAGCAATACGCGAGCCGATTACGGCGGTGGCAATGCGGATTGGGTGAAGATCATGACTTTCACCTCCGACAAGACCACTCCGACCACGGACGCCGGGGCGCAGGTGACGACGGGCAAGATCGCATTCTCGGAGGATGGAAGCGTCTCCTATCAGTATGTAAAATGTGTGATGACATCTAAGGTCAATCCTGACGGTGCGACCATTACGGATGTGCTCGACGTGAATGTCGGCGAGGTAGAGGTTTCCTACTGGGAGTTCAAATAATTGTCGGAGGGGAGTTCTCCTCCTGCGATACGCTGAATGGGGATTTGCGGGAGCGGACTTTAACGGTCCGTTCCCGGCATCGCCCCGAACGGCAGTCGTGTGGGCCTGCGGGGCCTGAAGAATCAAGTATATAATATGAAAGCCATGATGATGAAAAAACAGAATGTCGGGAATGCCTGCGGATGGGCGGATCGCCTTGCACGCCTTCTGTTACTGCCTGCGCTCACGCTCGTTCTGCTTTGCTCGTGCGACGAGGACAAGGCGAAATCCGAAAGACCGGAAGAGGGGGATCAGCTTTGGAAGATCGTTCCCGTTCTTGCATCCGAAAGCGATGGCTTCGAGGGGCTCGGTGAGTATGGGGTGTCGCTCTACCTTTTCAACGACATGTCATCCGACTGCTATAAATACCAGCATGCCGACTCGTTCGGCGATCTCGAACCTTTCGTGGTGGAAAAGGCGGCTTATTCGCTTGTCGCGCTGATGATGGATCGTGATGTTCCTCATGTTTTCTATGAGGCTTCGGACGAGGCCAAAAAGAACACAACCGTGACCGTAACGGACATGAACGAGACTATTCCGGATATGGTGCTCGGTACGGCGTCCGTTTCCCGGAATGTCGGCGCGACGGTTCCCGTCTCCGACCTGCAACGGCTGGTCGGGGCCTTGGATGTCCGCCTGACCGATGTCCCGAATGATGTCACGGCCGTGGAACTTACCGTAGGCGATCTCTACGACCGGGTCGACCTTACGGGGCAGTACGACTTTTCGACGGGGGAGCCTGCTTCGAAGCGGATCGAGCTGACGAAAGAGGGAACCGTTTTTTCAGCCCGGAGTGTGCTGATGCCTTCGGACGAGACGAGGGCCAATGTGAAGATGGATTTTCGGGTTTTCCGGGGCGACGCGTATGAGGATTTCGTCGTACGTCTTTCCGGAAGTATTCCGGCAGACAAACTCACGCGGCTTGAAGGCCGTGCGGAAGAGATCTTGAAGAATGCTGAACTGACGTTGGGTTTGACCTATGCTCCGTGGGATGCGAGCATAACGATCGAGGATCACTTCCAGACCGACGACGACCTGAATAAGGTTTGGTCCTCGGCGCCGCTTCCCATCAGCGGCGCAGCCGATCCCGGATATGACAATTTCTGGGCTTCGTCCGTATTCACCGACTGGGACGGTTCCGTAAAATACGATTCGTATCTTTATGACGGTATCATGGACGGGAGCGACGAGCACAAGGACCTCTATTGGGGCCCCGACGCAGTTGGGGAGGCAGAAAAAGGCACCGTTCCGTCGTGGTATGTGGATTTGGGAACCGGATGTCAGGGCATTACGCTCACCTACTGGAACAAATTCGGAGGCAAAGGCGGCCAGAAGCTCCGCACGATGAATATCTATGGAAGCAATGCTCCGGAGGACTATCGGGGCGGCAACGAAAGCTGGACGCTGATCACGACTTTCACTTCCGACCGGACGAAACCTACGGAAGACGCCGGAGCCGAGGTCACGACCGGGCGGATCGAATTCGACAAGGGAAATGCGACCTACCGGTATGTGAAATGCGAGATCACCTCCCGGGTGAACGCCGACGGCAATGTGGTCGAGGATTCCGATGTGAATGTTGCCGAAGTGCAGATAACCGTGTGGTCCTGTAAATAGGAATGTTTCGGCCCGGCTTGACGGCCGGGCCGTATTTTATGTAAAAATCAATTGGACATGAATGAACGATTGTTGCCGGGACGTATCCGTTCGGGCTGGGGAGTCTCTATTCTTTTTCTTTGTTTAATGGCCCTTTCCGGGTGCTGTTCACACGAAGCGATTCGGGTGAATCTCATTCCGTGCCCGGCGGAAATGGAGGTGCTGTCCGGGTATTTTCAGCCGGGAAACACGACGGTGGACGACTTCACGACCGTAGTTGTGGACAATTCCCGGATGGATGCGCTGGGACGGGAGGGATACGAACTTACGGTCGATCGCTCGTCGGTGAGACTCACGGCCGCCACCCAGACCGGCATTTTCTATGGGAAACGGACGCTGGAACAGTTGATGACCGACAAGGGTATTCCTTGCGTAAGGGTCAGCGACCGGCCCCGGTTTGCCTACCGGGGCATGCACATGGATGTATCGCGGCATTTCTTTCCGAAAAGTCAGGTGCTGAAGATGCTGGACGAAATGGCCCGCTACAAACTCAACGTATTCCATTTCCATCTGACCGATAACGGTGGTTGGCGCATCCGGATCGACAAATATCCGCGGCTCACCGCCGAAGGGGCATTCCGCGCGCAGCGGGATTGGTATGCATGGTGGGACCAGAACGACCGTCGCTATCTTCCCGAGGGAACTCCGGGCGCTTACGGCGGATATTTCACCAAAGAGGACATCCGTGAGATCGTGACCTACGCCGCCGAGCGGCACATTACGGTCATTCCCGAGATCGAATTCCCGGCGCATTCCGACGCCGTGTTCATCGGCTATCCGGAGTTGTGCTGTACGGGCAAACCTTATACGACGGGAGAATTTTGTGTCGGCAACGAACAGGTATATACTTTTATGGAGGATGTGCTTACCGAAGTTATGGAGCTTTTCCCTTCGAAATACATCCATATCGGAGGCGACGAGGCCCGGAAAGTCGCCTGGGCGACCTGTCCGAAATGCCAGGCCCTGATCGAGCGGGAGAGACTTGACGGGATACAGGGACTCCAACCCTATATGATCGCCCGTATCCAGGATTTTCTCGCTTCGAAAGGGCGGGTTATGGTCGGCTGGGATGAAATACTGCACAACGAACTGCATTCCGAAACCTTGGTTATGTCGTATCGTGGACAGAAAGGGGCTATCGAAGCCGCTAATCGGGGCAATTATGCCGTAATGACACCCGGTGAAGTGCTCTATTTCGACTGGTATCAGGCCGATCCTTCCACTCAGCCGCGTGCCATGTACGGATATTCTCCCATTAAAAAGATGTACGCTTTCGAGCCGGTGCCGGCTGATCCGGAATCGGCGGCCCGCAACGAGTCGATCATCCGGGCCGAATTCGTGGACCCTGCGGCCGTGGAGCCGATCCGGGCGGATCGCGCCGACCGCATCGTCGGTGTGCAGGGATGTACGTGGGCTGAATATATCGAAGATGAAGAGCAACAGGAATACATGATCTTTCCGCGTCTGCTGGCTGTGGCAGAATTGGCATGGACACCGCAGGAGAAGCGCGAATGGTGCGATTTCAAAGTCCGGATGAACTCCCATATCCCACTGTTGCAGCAACGGGGGCTAAATACTTTTACGCTGAGCGACGAAGTTGAGATCACGACTCGCATTCGTTCCGGAAATAGAGCGGTTGAGGTGACTCTCGACTGTGAGAAATATCCCGCAGAGATTCGCTACACGTTAGACGGAACCCCGCCGACGCCCGACGCTTCGCTTTACGAAGCTCCTTTTACCGTGACCGATTCGACGGTGGTCCGGGCCGCCGTATGTCGGGATGGAGTGATTCGAAGTCCTGAACGGAAACAATTGGTTACTCTCGCCGCGGAGATCGACAACTATTATCCGTTCGATGTGCCGGAAATCTGGAAAGAATATTTCGATTAATCGTTCCATCGACTATTGTGCGTTATCGCCTTTTCTTTCTGGGCGGCAGACTGTGCGCAGCCTTGAAACGGAGTCGGACGTGGCTGACTTTGGGTTGATTCGGGAAAAGGTCCGGGTGGAGGGAATAACAGACAGCCCTTTTATTTTCGGCCTTCGGATTTTTCCCGTATGCCCTGGCGCGGACGAATATGCCGTTGGGTCGCTCCTGTTCCGAAAGATCGTCTTCATTTCGCAAACAGAAACGACATCGTAATTGACGTTCCGGAGGGGGCAATGCCCGATAAACACACCGGTCGATAACCGATTCGTCATAGATCGCCCCGGAGATTTGCTAGTTTTCAAAATCAAAGATCCCCGGGGCTTATCGTACGATTCAGAAGCGATCGATATTTATGTGAACGGTTCAACATCGCATATAATCGGCTTATCTATCAGGTTCAATCTATTTAGAGACGGGAGAACCAAATATTTAAAGTCATACGCTCTATATTAGTGTACAAGCGTTTGTCAATGTGTTTATGTTCCTCAATATTCCGGAACGATAACCCATATCCTCCGAGATAGTTTTGTTGTTCACGATCATTTGATGGAATATAACCATTGGAGGACTGTCTATTTATCATGGTGAAGTCATTCTAAATAAATTATCCAATTTGAAAAATCGGGACATTTTATTAAATTTGTATTCAATAACAGGAGTTGTTTGACAAGATGGAACGCAGATGCGAACAAATGCATACGACTGTTTCCTAACCATTACCTGCTATATGCAAATAGAGTCATAACTTTTTAAGTTACAACTCTATCTAAAAATGAATGGATAATACTTGAGGTACATTCCATTCGCCCCGTTCGAGGGATGTGCGGAAATAGCCGCTTACAAATCGGAAATCAAACCAGGCCGGAGAATCCCATAAACGCCATGGCCAGAATCCCGGCCGTGATCAGCGCGATGGGAATGCCCTTGAACGCCTTGGGCACGTCCTCGAAATCGAGACGCTCGCGGATACCTGCGAAGAGCACCAGCGCGAGGGCGAAACCGAGGGCCGTGGCCACCGAATAAGTGACGCTCTGCAACAGGTTGAACTCCTTCTGGATCATCAGGATCGCGACGCCCAGCACGGCGCAGTTGGTGGTGATCAGGGGCAGGAAGATGCCCAGCGCCTGATAGAGCGACGGCGAGAGTTTCTTGAGCATGATCTCGACCATCTGCACGAGGGCCGCGATCACGAGGATGAAGACGATCGTCTGCATGTAGACGATGTCCAGCGGCACGAGCACATAGGTCTGAATCAGCCACGCCACGACGGCCGCAATGGCCATCACGAAGGTTACGGCAGCTCCCATGCCCAGCGAAGTCTCGACTTTCGACGACACGCCCAGAAAGGGGCAGATGCCGAGGAACTGCGCCAGCACGACGTTGTTGACGAAGATGGCGCCGATGATGATTGCAAAATAGGAAAGCTCCATAACTATTTCTTGGCTAATTTGTTAAACAATACCATCAGATAGCCCAGCACCAGGAATGCCCCCGGGGCCAGCACGAAGATCAGCGGCGCGACGTCCGCAAAGCCGAGGTTGACGCCGAAGATGGCGCCGCTGCCCAGGATCTCGCGCACGGCGCCGATCACAGTCAGCGCCAGCGTGAAGCCCAGGCCGATGCCCACGCCGTCAAGAATCGAATCCAGCGGGGAGTTCTTCGAAGCGAAGGCCTCGGCGCGGCCGAGGATGATGCAGTTCACCACGATCAGCGGGATGAAGACGCCCAGCGCGCCGTACAGCGCCGGCACATAGGCCTGCATCAGCATCTGGATGATCGTCACGAACGAGGCGATCACGACGATGAACGCCGGGATGCGGACCTTGTCGGGAATGATGTTCTTGATCAGCGAAATCACAAGGTTCGACATGATCAGCACGGCCATCGTCGCCAGCCCCATGCCCATGCCGTTTTCGGCCGAAGTCGTCGTACCCAGCGTGGGGCACATGCCCAGCACCAGCACGAACGTCGGGTTGTTCTTGACGATGCCGCTCGATATAATTTGCAGTTTATTCATTTTGACCTCCTTCCTGAGCCGCAGGCTCGTTGTTTTGTCCGGCGGCGGCCGTCGCTCCGGACGCCGTGTCGGTCGGGGCTTCGCCCGTCGCCACGCTCTTGTAAGCCATCCACGCGCGGTTGATCGCGTCGACATAGGCGCGCGACGAGATCGTTGCGGCAGTCAGCGCATCGACGTCGCCGCCATCCTTCGTCACGGCCAGCTTGCCGTCGACGAGCTTCTTCGATTCGAGTTTCCGGCCCTTGACGCTCGCAAGCAGGACGTTGCCCTCGTCGGCCATCTTGGTACCGAGACCCGGAGTCTCGGTCTGCTCCAACACGTTGACGTTCACGACTTCGCCCTCGGGCGTGAAGCCCACCATCAGGCGCACCACGCCGCCGAAACCCTGCTTGGTCATCGACTGCACGGCATAACCGCTCACGCTGCCCCCGGCCGTCGCCGTGTAAACCGTGATCGGCATGTCGTCGATGGTCAGCTCCTCGGTCGTCGTGGCGTCGAACGCCGGGAGCACCTCGTTCAGGGCCGCCAGCGTCGCGGCCTCCTTGGCCGCCGCGATCGGCTCCACGGTAATCATATTGACGAAGCCCACTCCGGCCGAAGCCACGAGGGTGATGCCGAAGAGGACGGCCGTCATGTTCAAAAGTGTACTTTTCATGCTGTCACCTCCTCTTATTTCACGCCGAAGCGCTTGGGTTTGACATATTTGTTGATCAGGGGCACGCAGGCGTTCATAATCAGGATCGCAAACGACATGCCCTCGGGATAAGCGCCCCACAGACGGATGCACATGGTGATCAGTCCGATTCCCACAGCGAAGATCACGCCGCCCCGAACAGTCATCGGCGAGGTCGAATAGTCCGTGGCCATGAAGATCGCACCTAACATCGCGCCGCCCGCAAGGACATGGAATATACCGGCCCTCCACGCAGTCCCGAAGAGGTATCCCAGTTTATAACCGGCCGAATAGGCACCGTCGGCAGCCTGCGGAAGCGCGTCGAACGACACGGAGCACATCGCAACCACCCCGGCGAACACAGCCATCGTCGCGAGCACCGTCACGGGAATGTGCCACGTGATCACGCGCCGCCACAGCAGGTAGACGAATCCGCACAGCAAGGCCGCAGCGGCCACCTCGCCCAGCGAACCGGGGATATTGCCCAGCAGCATCTCCTGCACGCCGATGGCGCCGGGACCCGCCAGCCCCTGCTTCACGGCCGCCAGCGGCGTGGCGCCCGACAGAACGTCGAACGAGCCGTTCACGGGCAGCGGCCAGGTGGTCATCTGCACCGGATAGGCGATCAGCAGGAACACGCGTCCCACCAGCGCGGGGTTGAAGGGGTTCTTGCCCAGGCCGCCGAAGGTCATTTTGGCGACGGCGATGGCCACGAAGGCGCCCATCACGACGATCCACCAGGGAATCGACGCCGGGAGGTTGAAGGCAAGCAGCACGCCCGTCACCACGGCCGACCAGTTGCCGACGGTAGTCGCACCGCGGACCATGAATTTCTGAATCAGGTACTCGATCACCACGCACGACACCACGGAAAGGGCCGTAACGCGCAGCACGTCCAGTCCGAAGACCACCGTCGACACGACCAGCGCGGGCATCAGCGCGATCACGACGTCGCGCATGATCCGGGTCGTCGACTGGGCCGTCTGCACGTGGGGTGCGGGAGCCACAATGAGTTTATTAGCCATATCTATACTGTTTTTTCATTTACTTTTTAGGTGCAGCCGCTGCTCGTGCGCGGATCAGGCCCATCACGGTCTGCTTGCCGAGGCGCACCCAGTCCAGCAGCGGCAGATAGGCCGGACACGTCGACTGGCAGCAGCCGCACTCGATGCACGAGGTGATCATCAGCGCTTCCAGTTCGTCCCAGCCCTTCTTCTGGGTCATCTTCGAGAGGTAATAGGGTTCCAGTCCCATCGGACAGGCGGAGACGCACTTGGCGCACTTGATGCACTGCGTCGCCTCGCGGCGCTGTGCGTCGCGGCCCGACATGACGGTGATGCCCGAGCAGCCCTTCGTCACGGGCGAGTCGAGGTTCACCATCGCCCGGCCCATCATCGGACCGCCGTTGATCACCTTGCCCGCATCCCCGGGAAGGCCGCCCGCGGCCTCGATCAGCGCCGAGATCGGCGTACCCATGCGGGTCAGCAGGTTCTTCGGCTCCTTCACGCTCTTGCCCGTGACGGTCACCACCCGCTCGATCAGCGGTTTGTTCTTCAGCACGGCCTGGTAGACGGCAACGGTCGTCGAGGCGTTGCACACCACGGCCCCCACGTCGATCGGCAGCGCGGGCGGAGGCGGAACCTGACGGCCCGTGACGGCTGCGATCAGCTGTTTCTCACCCCCCTGCGGGTACATCACCTTCAGGGGTACGACCTCGATGCCCTTGTATCCGGCGGCGATCTTCGTCAGATGCGCGATCGCGTCGGGTTTGTTGTTCTCGATACCGATATACGCTTTCCCGACGCCCACGGCCTTCATCAGAATCGTGACGCCGACAATCAGTTCCTCGCCGTGCTCCAGCATCGTGCGGTGGTCCGACGTAAGATAGGGTTCGCACTCCACGCCGTTGATGATGACGCACTCGGCCTTCTTTCCGGGAGGAACCGAGAGTTTCACGTGCGTGGGGAACGTCGCGCCGCCCATGCCGACGATGCCGGCGTCCTTGATCTTGGCGATGATCTCCTGCGCCGAGAAGGGGCAGACCTTCACCAGCGCGTCCGAACGGTCGATGCCCTCGGCCCAGTCGTCGCCCTCGCGCTTGATGGTGATCATCATCTGGCGCAGGCCCTGGCCGTTGACGACCATATCGACAGCCGTCACCGTACCCGAAATCGGGGAGTGGATGTTCGCCGACATGAAACTGCCGGCTTCGGCGATGAGCTGGCCCGTGAGCACCCGATCGCCTTTGGCGACCTTGGCCACCGCCGGGGCGCCGATGTGCTGTGCGAGGGGAATCGTCACCACATCGGGCAGCGGCAGCGCCTCGATCGGTTTGGCGCAGCTCAACTTATTTTCCGACGGATGGACTCCGCCCATTGGAAATGTCTTCATAGTTGGAATTCCTTTTTTACGATTCTTTGTTAGCGGCGGGCGCTGCCGGAGCCTTCGGGGCTTTGGGCAGCGGGTCCATGCCGACGAGCCGGATGGCTCCCGTAGGACATTCGTTCACACACTTGCGGCACAGCTTGCACTTCTGCGGCGGCAGCAGGAAGCCTTGGACGCGCTGCCGAAAAATCTTGACGTTGCTGCCACCTGCGACGGCCTTTTATACTACTACGTCATTTTATCCGCAGACAGCATCGTCTATCAGCCGGGGCGCTATGCGTACCCTGAACTGAAGCAATATGTGTATTATGCGTACCCCAGTGACTATAATAGCGGCTGCCAGCTTGATTTTAACAGTCTGCTTTCCATCAACACCAAAAGCGAACAGAAGGCGGGCGCATGGGGTAAGCGTCAGTTGACAAGGGCACACATGCCCGCAGGACGCGCCGGCCCGTCTTTCGCTGCGTTATCGTCCTTGACAGGCGCCAGCCTGCCTGCGTCCTCTGCCTTGCGAAAAACGCGCCGGAGCGCCCGGCGGGTCTTCGAGTTTTCCCGGAGCATGGACGGCGGCTGGCAAGGCAGACGAGGCAGGCGGGCTGTCGCCCGCCAAGGACAAAAGGGCAAAAAGCACCGAAAAGACTGGCTGTCCGACGTGTGTGCTCTTGTTAATCGACGCTTAAGGTTTAGAGGATAGGCGTCCAGGCGAGGTTCAGGATCTCGTCCGTATCGTCCATGGAGGTGATGAGGCCGAGGCGGACGTAGCGCTCGATAAAGTCCTTCGTTTCAGCAATAAAC
>ERZ827181.151-NODE-151-length-101747-cov-9.505458_pt1 | contig 101747 bp, 94 predicted proteins | sample MGYA00519778_ERZ827181 | MGnify/ENA primary metagenome ERZ827181 (study PRJEB31778, sample SAMEA3449273) | human gut metagenome | biome: human gut; feature: human-associated habitat; material: faeces | place: United Kingdom | collected 2010/2012 ...
TTTTTATTGCTTATTATCCGCACCCAAAAAGTTGCATTTATAAGTTGAACTCAAGAAGAAAAAGCCGAAAATACGCCAGTCTATATAACTGAGAGCTGCTTCACAGATATGAGGTGACGACACAATAACCGGCAACAAAAGCGGAGAAATGATCTTGGTGAGCACAAAAGCGAACAAGGCCACCCCCAACATGAAATAAATACCCTGATAAAAGATTTCGCCGATTTCGCCGTAATGCTTCTCCCCATTACGACGGGCAATCAGAATCTGGGCTCCGATACCGAAACCAAAACCCATCATGAAAACAGCCAGATAGTAGATGCCGGCAATGGCAGCAGCTCCCAGTTCCACCTCTCCCACCCGGCCGAGAAAAGCGGTATCCGTCATCCCGATCATCTGTTCCATCAACAGACTGATCAGAATAGGATAAGCAATACGCATGATATCTTTCCCGGAATAGACTTTTTCTGTTAAAGCGTTCTTGGTTCCCATTTTTTATAAGCGTTCGATTTAGACGGGCAAAATTATAAAAAACACCGGATATGCCCAACGTCTACAGCATGTTTTAAATTGGTTTGGACATTTGAACTTATTTCACGGCAAGCCCGTTTTTAAGACTTGCCCGTAAATCCATAACTAAAAAACATACAAATGGCATCAGTTAAAGTAAAATTCAGACCCTCGACCATCGAAGGAAAAACAGGAGCTCTTTATTTCCAAGTTATCCACCGCCGTATCGTGCGCTCACAAAAGACTAAGTATAAAATCTATCCCGACGAATGGAACGCACGTACCGCACGTATCACACTGTCTCCTTCCAGACCGGACAGACATTCCATCTTATCCCGCTACCGGCATGAAATAAAACAGGATTTATTCCGTCTGAGTGAATGTATTGCCAACCTGACGCGCAAAGGGCTGCCATACAGTACTGACGACCTTCTCCGATTCTATCGTAAGCGAAGTGAAAATGACACTCTGACCGGCTTTATGACCTCACTCATCTGTCATCTGAAAGAACAAGGAAGAATACGAATGTGCACTGAACAGCTTTATGCGTTTCAGAAACGGGGAAGAAATCATACTGGACGAGATGAACCAGGAAACAATAGAAGCTTATGAGGCATATTTGAAAAAAGAACGATTGAGTCTGAACACCATATCTTTTTATATGCGTATCTTAAGAGCCGTTTATAACCGGGCCGTTGAGAAAGAACTGACCACACAACGTTTTCCCTTTCGCCACGTATACACCGGAATAGAGAAAACCATAAAAAGAGCTATTCCTCAGCCTATCATCCGGCAGATAAAAGATAAGGAACTCCTGGCTGGAAGCTCGGTAGATTACGCCCGCGACATGTTCCTTTTCAGTTTCTACACGCGAGGCATGTCTTTTGTAGACATGGCATATCTGAAAAAAAAGGATTTGCACAACGGCATACTGACCTATCGCAGAAAAAAGACCGGACAGCAACTTTCCATCAAATGGGAACAATGTATGCAGGAAATTATAGAAAAATACCCTCCTAACCCAACAGAGTACCTGCTTCCTATCATTACATCAACCGACGAAGACGAACGCCTGCAATACCGGAACTCTCTCACGCTGGTAAACCGGAAACTCAAGATTCTGTCCGTCTTCGTACGCAGTCCTCATCCTTTGTCTATGTACGTTGCGAGGCATTCCTGGGCAAGTATCGCTAAAAGTAAAAACATACCCCTATCCATCATCAGTGAAGGAATGGGACATGATTCCGAAACCACCACACAGATTTATCTGGCTTCTTTGGACACGACTATCATAGACAGAGCCAATTATTTAATCTTAAACGACTTGTAACGGAGCCTCCTTCCATATAAGGTGGGTTAGTTCACTATAAGTTCAGAATATGACAACGATGTACTTCACCCGTCTCTCCCGGTTTTTCCCGGGAGAGATGAATCTAAAACTGTCCCATAAATACACTACCATGGTTCTAAATCTCTCCCAACTCTTCGTAGAAATAAAAAAATCACTTAACTTTATCCCCTCTTAAAAGAAAAAATCATGAGTGACGGAAATTTCAATCGCAGTTTATTACCTCACACCCCTTATCACAGTGGTTTACAAGCAGGAAAAGCCATGGCTCGTATGCAAGCCATAGAGACCTTCAAATGTTATTTGGCAACACTGCATCCCGACTTTACAGAGGAAGAACGAAAAGAACAAACGGAAATCTTCAAAAAGATGCTATCGGCTAAATTGTAACCGAAAGAACTATTCTATTCACCCTCCGCACAACACCAATCTCCTTATATATAATAGAGTTTATATAAAATAAAGAACTGGATTATTGAAAGAGTGCCCTAAAACTTTATTCTATCATATCGTTTAATAATAGTAACCTACATAGGGCTATAAAAGCAGGGAAAGAATAAAATCAAAAGTTCAAAGCACTTTTTTATTTGAAAATTTGGATGAATGAAAATAATCCTGTACCTTTGCATCGCTTTTAAGGAAGAGAGCTTCCCAACCAAAGTATTGGAGAGATGGTAGAGTGGTCGATTACAACGGTCTTGAAAACCGTCGTGCTGAGAGGCACCGGGGGTTCGAATCCCTCTCTCTCCGCAGAACCCCAAAGACAAAAAGGGGTCAAAGTATGGCAAATCCCGTAAAATCAAGGTTTTACGGGATTTTTTATTTCTCTTCTCGGACACCCGAAAGACACAAAAAAAACCGTTTGAACAGAGTACCGTTACTAAATCGTTACTGAAAACGGACGATTGATTTTAGTAACGATTTTTATGGTAAGTCTTTGATTTGTAGTTTGTTGTCTTCAATGTGTCTGCTCACAACCCAATTATTAATTATTTCTTTGCCGCTAAAAGTTTTTACCCTCGGCAAAGAGGCAAAAAAAGGAGGTATTATGAGCAAGAGTACATTCAAGATTCTTTTCTACATTCGGAAGAATCAAGTAAACAAAGAAGGCAAGTCGGGAATCATGCTCCGTTTGACCGTTGGAAAATCCAGTGTAAGATGCTTCCTAAAACCAAAGAGCATCTTACACTGGAATTTCCAACAAAAAGAGACACTGTAACGGCCATCCTCGGTTGCTTTCCGAATCAGTAAATTCTTGACACTCATAATCTCATTTTACTATGTTAGTGCTCTCTTTCCCCCAAATTCGTGCCGCCCGTTTCAGAAGCCATTTGCAAATCAAAGTATGAAAAGGACGAATAAAAAAGAAATAGACTCTGCCTAACGAATTGTGATACTTGACAACGGTTGTTATCCGAATGGATTGGCACTGCGTCGGAGCATCGGGTATATCACATTGCAACAATACCTGAAACTCCAGATGCTTATCGGACTTTCCGAAAGTGACTTTTCCTTCGTCTTTCTCCTTTATCAAATCTGTAAACCCATCTCCTCCTTGAAGTCCGAAAGGCTTTACCAGCCAGTCACGAAACCTGAGCAGGTATTGAACGGGCTTAGGATAATAGACAAACATCATCCGAAATAAATCTTTGGCAGTCATCCTGCTAGTATTTCGAAGGACTGTCGTATAAGTGTCAGTATAGTCGGCTTCCATTTTGCATACCATTAAATAAATTCAAACCGGAGAGGTCTTTCCACGTAGTTGTTGAACTTAACTTTAGGAATTCCCAATGCCATAGCCGCATGAATCTTCCCCTTAATGCCAAGGAGTTGTTCCAAACCTCCCTTTTTCAATCTGATGGCAGAACAAAGGAAACCTGCGTAGAATTGGCTTACTCCTAAGGTCTCAGCCATCAGAGACATATTCTGATAAGCCAAATCAGCGTTGGTCGCTCCAAAAAAATCCCTTTGGTCGGTACAGATGAGGATTACCGTTCTGGCTTTCCGGAGAATAATGTCATTTCCTTTGTCGTACTCAGCTACAACATTCAGCATGGATGGCAGATTGTCATAATACTGCGGACGAAACCGGCGCAGGAAAGGTTTCAATAGAGGATTTTGCAATATATGAATGATGTGTTTGTAAGTGTCCGCCACGAAACGGCTAAGGATTTGCAACTGCGATGCGGAGTTTATCACCTTGTAACATACATCTTGTGCATTATGGGCTGTAGGTGCATAGCTTCCGGCCTCCATAATTTTCTGCAAACATTCTTTGGGAACGGGCTGCCCGGAAAACGTCCGGTTCGACCTCCTTTTCTTGCATAACAGCAGGAACTGTTCACTTGTCGGACAATCTTCCGTTTTGAACGGATGTATCTTCTCCGTCGGATAGGCGGAATGGTGCAAAGCGTGTGTCGGACAAACAGCAGCACACTGTCCGCAACCGATGCACCGACCGAGCGAACCTACTTCAACCATCCGGTTTGCACTGTTCCTCACCAATACATGAGAAGGACAGACTGCAACGCATCGAATGCAGTTGATACAATTAGAAGAAATTCGGATATTAAATTGCATAGAGTGCATGATGATTCAAGTATTTTGTAATGTCATTCGATTCATAATTATCTAAATAGAATAATGTCGAAGATACCCTTGTCGTCTTCGACAACCACATGGCAAACCCTTGGCGAATATTTTGTATCCGTTCACAAAGATAGGAAAAATAAGAAGAAAGGATTCCCATTTCACTTATATTAATAAGGTGTAGAAAGCCCCAAGAGAACTATAAAAAAGACGTTCTCACAACAATGCGGAACACCCTGAAACAAACAAGAAACCGGCCGACCGTCTCTTTACGGACACAGTCGGCCGGAACAATTATATAAGAACGATGGCGGCACTCCACAAATGCACGCCCTCCCCTATCGCAAATTCTTAACGCACCAAGCGGTTAGTCGCTGAATCCGGAAAAACGACAGTAGGAGTAAACGTTTTGGCTTCTTCAAAATCCATCATGGCGTATGAGATGATAATACAAATGTCTCCTACCTGCACTTTACGGGCAGCCGCGCCGTTCAGGCAAATACACCCCGAACCGCGTTCACCTTTTATAATATAGGTTTCCAAACGCTCACCGTTGTTGTTGTTCACAATCTGGACCTTTTCTCCCGCAATCAAATTAGCCGCATCCATCAAGTCCTCATCAATAGTGATACTCCCCATATAATTCAAATTAGCCTCCGTCACACGCACACAGTGCAACTTCGACTTCAGCACTTGGATCATCATACCCTTTTGCTTTTAATCTTATTCTTTATATCTAACGTGATCTATCAAACGAATAGGCTGGCTTCCACAGAAAACGGTGATACACCCTACGATGTCATCCGAATCCGACCAACTGTCCAGTTCCTGCAAAGACCCGCCATCCACTATGGCAAAATATTGTACTTCCAGTCCCACTATGGCATTCAACGAATCCACCACATATTGCCGGGTCTCTTTCAAGGTATGGTTCGTAGCAAAATTCTTGCTTTTAGAAAGAATGCCGAAGATATGGGCCGCTACGGCCTTCTCCCCATCTGTCAATAAGGTGTTACGGCTACTCATGGCCAGACCGCTTTTTTCACGGACAACCGGACAAGGCACTATCTCTACCTTCAGATGCAAATCTTCGACCATGGCACGAATCACGGCAATTTGTTGGAAATCCTTCTCCCCGAAATAAGCACGGCCAGGCTCCACGATGGCAAACAATTTGCTCACAATCTGGCACACGCCATTGAAATGTCCGGGACGGAAAGCCCCTTCCATCACCGTATCCACCGGCGGATAGCTGAATTTCCTGCTATCCGGTTCCGGATACATCTCTTCCACAGACGGCGCGAAGACGAAATCAGCCCCCACACTTTCCAGTAAAGCGCAATCCGCATCCAACGTCCGAGGATATTTCTCTAAATCTTTTTTATCATTAAACTGCGTAGGATTCAAAAACACACTCACTACGGTCACATCATTTTCTGCTACACAACGTCTCACCAAGGAAGCGTGGCCCTCATGCAATGCACCCATCGTAGGCACCAATCCAATCTTTTCACCCTTTGCACGCGCCTCTGTCAAGTTGCGTTGCAAATCTTCAATTGTATGAATTAACTTCATTTGTGGTTGATTTTAAACTGCATTCCCTAAAAACTCTGCAAAATAACATATAAAATACCACATAGCAAAAACATTAGCCAAATAAATACGTGAAATTAATGAAAGAATTAAGCTCTATTCCCTTGAAAAAGGCAATAATGCCAAACTTTTTTCGTATCTTTGTGCCAAGGAAAAAGTGAACATGACAATGAAGGCAAAGAAAATACTATTCATTACTCAAGAAATGACGCCTTATGTTCCCGATTCGGAACTGGCTGCTATGGGTAGAGAACTTCCTCAGGAAATACAGGAAAAAGGACGAGAAATCAGAACATTTATGCCCAAATGGGGAAATATCAACGAACGTCGCAACCAGCTCCACGAAGTGATTCGTCTTTCCGGCATGAATTTAATCATAGACGATACCGACCATCCGCTCATCATCAAGGTAGCTTCGATTCAGGCCGCCCGGATGCAAGTATATTTCATAGACAACGACGATTACTTCCTGAAACGCCTGATGGCTCTCGACGAAAATGGCAACGAATATGAGGACAACAGCGAACGGGCCATATTCTATGCGCGGGGCGTATTGGAGACTGTAAAGAAACTTCGGTGGGTTCCGGACGTCATCCACTGCCAGGGATGGATGTCGGCTTTGGTTCCCCTCTATGTCAAGACCGCCTATAAAGAAGAGCCTTCATTCCGCGACAGCAAAATCGTATATTCCATGTCTTCCGAGGGCTTGAAACAGTCGATGGGCACGAACTTCGGCAATTGCATAACGTTCAGGGACGTGAACGCATCTGTTCTCGAGGATTTCAGCCCGGAAGTGACATACGACGAATTGAACAAATTAGCCATCAATTATTCCGACGGACTGACCGTGCCCGATACGGACAAGTTCCAAGCCTTTGCCGAATACGCACAAAGCAAACAGATTCCGGTGTTGGAAAACGTCAGTGCTGCCGATGCCGATGCTTTTGCCGACTTCTACGACAAAGTATGGAGCCAGGGCAAGAGCGAAGACTAAAAACATTTATCATCCTCCGCAAACATGAAATTCAAAACTTCATTCATCACGTTGATCGGATTATGCAGCGTGGCTTGTGACGACACGACCGATACCATCGGTATTTTCACGGATTCCGATAACATCAACGCTTCCACTTCGGTGTATGAAGCAAGTACACAGTCACTATTGGCTGATTCCGTTTTAAGCAATAGCAACAGTTCCTATCTGGGACGTATGACCGACCCGGAAACGAACATGCAAATCAAAGCCGAATTTCTGGCCCAGTTCAGCACGTTGGAAAACTATGAATTCCCTGCTTACGACCTGATGGTCAAGAACGAGCAAGGAGAAATCGAGGCGGACTCCATTGAAATAAGATTATACTATGAAAAGTATTATGGAGACGAGAATAATCCGATGAAGGTCGATGTATATGAACTGGACACTGCAAACGTCGTGCGCGAGGACACTACGTATTACAGTAATGCCGATTTCAGCCGGTATATCAACCGTCACGCAACGGGTCCCATTACGCGAAAGGTCTTCACGACAAAGGATTTCACGTTGTCGGACGACTATCTGGAAAGCAGCTCATACACTCCGAACATACGTATCGTGCTGCCTAAAGAATACGGTACATTCATCATAAAGAAATACTACGAGAACAAAGACTTTTTCAAGAATTCATATAATTTCATACACCACGTATGCCCCGGCTTTTATTTCAAACTGACGGACGGGGACGGTACGATGGTTAAGATGAGAGTAGGAGCCATGAATCTCTATTTCAGGTATAAAGATGCTGAAAAAGACACGGTTTACGTGGGTATGAGTCGTTTTGCAGCTACTCCCGAAGTCTTGCAGAATACTTACGTGGAAAATGATGGTCTGGCCGAATTGATAGAACATGACACCCAATGCACTTACTTGAAAACTCCCGCCGGAGTGTTTACGGAAATCACACTTCCTGTAAACGAAATCTACCAAGGACACCTCAACGACAGCATCAGTCAGGCTCAATTCTCCTTGTATCGCTATAATGCCGCAAATCAGGAATCGGCCTTCGAGGTTCCCCAGACCCTGTTGTTGGTGCGCAAGCAAGACATGTACACGTTCTTTGAAGAAGGGAAAGTGCCGGACGAGAAAACATCCTACGTCACATCTTTCAACAGCAGTTATAATACTTATACTTTCTCCAACATCAGCAACTTGGTATCATACTGTAAGAGAGAGAGGAACGAAGAGTCTGCCAAAGCCGGCATCACACCGGAGGCTTGGGAACAGCAGCATCAGGACTGGAACAAAGTGGTACTCATTCCTGTTGAAACCAACCGGGACAACAGTAACAATATCGTCAGCGTAACGCATGACATGGGACTGGGAAGCGCAAAGCTGGTGGGCGGCGCGACGGACAAGCTCAAAATCCAGGTGATTTACAGCACATTCAATTGACACAGACCTATTTGTCAGACTTCTGGCAAGATATAAAAAGAACAGGCGGAAAGGTAATAAGCCTTCCGCCTGTTCTTTTTATCTTCTCCCACACCCTCTTTCCCCCCACCCTTTTCGGAAAAACAGACACGGGCATGCCCAAAAATCATCCTGCGCCAAACGGCAAACCAATCTCAGCCAAACGATTTTCAAATCTCAGGAGAACGGAATACGAATCTCAGGAGAATGTAACTACACTATAATCCAAATAGTTATAAAAAAAACTATATTTTGACAAAAAGGCTCCAGCCTTCCAAGTTTGGGACAAACGGAACACCATCCCCGACATACACGGAAAAGGCCAACTTGCTCCTTTTCACAGCAAGTTGGCCTTCATGCCTTTGCCCTTCCCCGGATTCGGTATTCCTGGGGAAGCTCACGCAAACACTATTTTTTAGCGGAAGACTTGCGCGTAGAAACTTTCTTAGGTTCGCCTTCCTCGGGAACCAACTTCTTCATACGGGCATTCAAACGTGCAATCTCTTTGTCCTTCACCTCCAATTCTTCTCCCTGGTTCTTAATCAGCGTAAGCAGTGAATTCAACTCTTCGTTGTCTATATCGCGAGGATACATGCCATTCACCCTGTTAATGAAATCACCGAGGATATTCATATAGTTCGTAAAGGCATCGTAGGGAGAATCATAAATTCCGCGGTACATGTTCCAGCTACTGGATTTCGTAGTCATAAAACGGAAATTGTTGGTGGCTTGCAGATAATCCCAGTCCTGTTTGATACGGCGGTCGTTACAAATGCGCACGCGGTCGGCCACGCTATACAGCTTGTTGAAGGCCTCGCGCTGCATGCCATTTCCCAACCAGCAACTGATATCGCGCTCCTCATCAACCCACGACATAGGGTAAGGTACTTCAAGCGCATCCACCGACTTATGATGGTCTATAACTTCCGACGGGGTCGAGAAAGAGATTCCACGGGCTTTGGCACAAGCCGGCAGCGCCTTGAGGAACTCCAGTATATTGGACGAAAGCGGCTGGAACATACCCAATGCGCATAACTCCATGAAGATATTAATCACTTGCTCCTCTTCCGGTACTGCTGCTATCCAATCCATATAGGTGTCGGCAAACAACGGATATTCGCTCCAAGTGGAATTGCTGAAACGCAAGGATATATCGTCCGACAATTTATAATCCCGCAAAAGGAGTTTCAGGTTCGGATTCTGTGAACAATGGTACACAAAATGAGGGCTCTTCCATCCTAAGATGTGTTTGGCACCCTCCGTCAGCAATCCCTTGAACCCCATCGAAGCTACCATATTCCCTATGTCGTCGGAATATATCAAAGAAGAATTGCGGAACACCTTTGGCGACTTTCCAAAAAGTTCCTTAATCTTTCGTGACATCCTCAAGGTTTCCTCCCGGAAACTCTCCTCATTGGCCAGGGAAGACAAGCCGTGGGAATAAGGCTCCACCAAGAACTCCACACCTCCTGTCTCGTTCAAATCTTGTAACAAATCTATGACGGATGGCGCATAATCCTCCAACAGTTCAATGGCAGTGCCGGAAATCGAGAAAGCGACCTTGAAAAATCCAGGGTTCTCTTTCAGCATCTGAAGCAAAGCCTGCAACGCAGGCAGGTAGGAATGCTCAACCGTATTGGTTATGCTGCATTCGTTCTCATAATCATCATAATAATAATGGTCCGTACCGATGTCGAAGAAGCGGTAACGTTTCAAATGTATATTTTGATGAATTTCAAAGTAAAGGCATATCGTTTTCATGTCTTAGGATTTTAGATTATTTATATTTTTGGATTGTCTCGTCATAAAGTTTCCGGATGCGTTGGCCCACTTTCTCCCACGTGATGCCGTCCACCTCTTTCTTTCCTTCCACCTGCAAATATTCATGCAAGGAAGGGTACACGCAAAGCGCATACATGGCGTCGGCCATGGCATCTATGTCCCAATAGTCCACCTTGATGCACTTAGACAGAATCTCGGCGCAACCGGATTGTTTGCTGATAATGGAAGGCACCCCGCTTTGCATCGCCTCGAGCGGGGAAATCCCAAACGGCTCCGACACGGAAGGCATCACATACACGTCGCTGTCACGGAAACATTCGAACACCTGTTTCCCTTTCATAAACCCGGGAAAATGGCAACGGTCGGCTATCCCGTAGGCTGCCGCCATCTCAATCATGGAGTTCATCATGTCACCGTTTCCGGCAAAGCAAAAACGCACGTTGTGTGTACGGTCCAACACCCGCTTGGCCGCTTCGATGAAATACTCAGGCCCTTTCTGCATGGTGATACGCCCCAGGAAAGTCACTACTTTCTCCTTGCGTTCCGAATAGGGTTTCCTTTGGTCCACAATCTCCTGAAGCTCGGAAGCTAACGGATACACGGCATTATGCATGGCAAAACACTTTGCCGGATCTTGATGATAATGGTTGATTACCGTCTGGCGCGTCAGCTCGCTCACGCACATGATACAGTCCGCATGGTCCATGCCGTTCTTTTCGATGCTGTAGACTGTGGGATTCACATTTCCGCGACTCCGGTCGAAGTCCGTGGCATGCACATGAATCACCAACGGTTTCCCGCTGACTTGCTTGGCATGGATGCCCGCAGGATAGGTCAACCAATCGTGTGCATGAATGATGTCGAACCGTTGCTGCCGGGCCACCACTCCTGCCACGATGGAATAGTTGTTGATTTCCTCGTGCAAGTTGTCCGGATAGCGGCCGGAAAACTCCATGCAGCCCAAGTCATCCACATGCATATATGAAAAGTCGGCATAAATATGATCGCGCAAATCATAATAAAGTTGCGGGTCCATGTAACTGCCCACCCTGCCGTTTACATAATTCCAATCCACGTCACGCCAAACGATAGGCACGCTGTTCATACCTATAATCTTCATAAAGCTTTGGTCTTCATCTCCCCAAGGTTTCGGGATACAAAAAGTGATATCCATATCGGGCTGCAAGGAAAGACCTTTCGTCAGACCGTAACTTGCCGTACCGAGTCCTCCAAGAATATGAGGAGGAAACTCCCAACCAAACATTAATACTTTCATATTCAGTTCCTCCTAATCTTTATACTATGTACTTTTCAATCAGTTTCACCACACGCAAAATTTCAGCTACATTCATTGCAAAGGATATGGCTCCTCGGGCATAGTATGGCGGGTTACCGTCAAACAATTCCGGTATGGTACCGATACAATGAGAAAACATCTCTTCCTCGAAACCAACCAACACACGTTCCACGAAACTGAGCCTGCTATTCTTATATAAATGCAAACAAGCTTCCATATAAAATCCAGCCAACCAAGGCCATGCCGTACCTTGATGATAGGCATAATCACGTTGGATTTGCGAACCGACGTACATCGGGTTGTACCCCCCGCTCTTGGGACTCAGGGAACGAAGCCCCTTAGGGGTCAATAACTCCTTCGTACAAATATCAAAAACCGCTTTCTTTTCCGGAAGGGGCAAGGGAGAATAGTCAAGTGCCACGGCAAATATCATATTGGGACGGACACTCCAGTCTTGTTCTTGGTTTTTCTCGTCCACGTAATCGAACAAATATCCATACTGGTTCAAGAAAACCTTTCTGAACGAATTTTCCGCCTTGGCGGCCATCCCTGCAAAATATTGTTCCTCTTCCTTTCGGCCAGCCATCCGGCAAATCTCCTCGCTAAACTTCAATGCATTATACCATAAGGCATTGAACTCCACGATATACCCGCTTCGCGGTACTATCGGACGGCCGTTTGCCGTCGAGTTCATCCAAGTCACGGCTTTACTCTTCCCCTGGGCGTATACCAATCCGTTGTCTCTGACTTTCAAATTGGGATGGGAACTTGTACTCAGATACATCATGATGTCCTTTGCCAGAAGTCCGTATTTCTCGACACATTTCTGCAAAGAAACAATCTTGCCATATTGTTGAATACACCAAACCGCCCACAAAAGAATATCCGGATGTTCTATTTCATGTATTTTCACGCTCAACGGCTCGCCGGCCATAAATTCCCGAACGCCTTTTTCCACCGTTTTCATGCACATTTCAAACTGCTCCACTTCTTCATTGACCAAAGTCAATCCCGGCAAAGCAATCAGCATATCACGCGCACGGCATTTAAACCAGGGATAGCCTGCCAAAATATAATTCTCCCCGTCTACATGATAATAGAATTGATGTGCAGAATTTACCAGACAATGATAGAAATTATCCCTCGGAGTACGAATCTTCGCTTCAAAATCTGCTATCGGTTTCAACTGAGTGGTCTTTATCTCAGACACTCCGGCGGAAAATACCACACTCTCGCCTTTTTTTATCTTCAGTTCAAAATAACCGGGCACATAGAGGTCCTCATTAAAGGCATATCCTCTCTCCAATTCTTTCGGATACTCCACGCCTCGATACCAATCCGGCTGAAAAACAAAATCGTTTTTCTTGTTCAACTGCATGTAAAGCTCGGGATAACCCTCATACATGCAAGTCTTGATACCATTCGGCACTTCTTGATAGTCCCGGTTCACCCTTGTGTTCTCATGCGTGTACTCCCTCACACAACGGAATGCCAGAAAAGGACGGAGCTTCAAAGTCGTTTCGGAATGGGCGTCCAAGAGCGTATAACGGATGATAATGCGGTTTTCATAATGCTGGAACACCTTTTCTTTCTTCAGGACCACTCCTCCTACACGATAGATTGTAGTAGGCACCTGGTCGCAATTAAATTCCCGAATGTACTTATGGCCATTCGGGCTGAAATTGTTCCCTTGATACTTGTGAAGCCCCAAGTTAAACTCAGCCCCGTGTTGTACCACCGTCTCATCCAATGAAGACAACAACACATAATTCTCGTCGCCCAATTCCGGTATCGGGACAACCAACAAACCATGATATTTTCTTGTATTACAATCCACAATCGTAGAACAAGAATAAGCACCCGAGCGATTAGACCTCAAAATCTCTTTGGGTAACGCTTCCTCCAAATTGGTCATCAGAGTCTTATCAAAATGAATGTAACTCATAGTCTAGAAATTATATATAAGGTTTTCACTTTACTGTTTATTTTGTCTCTGTTTTTATTTATGCAACCCAAAAATAATAAAAATCCGGCTATCCACGAACATAAGGAATAAGTTTTTTTTAAGGATTCATAAAAAAATGCTGCAAAACATATTTTTATAACCTTAAGATTTCATGAATCTATCAAGAATTACTAATTTTGTGTTGTAAAACATAATTTGAAGCAGATTTGATTTATGGTCAAGCAGGACATGGACAAGGAAGAGGTTTTAGAAAAAATCTCAGACTTATGCAAACCACTCACCCCAGGACAACGCGAATATTTAACAGAAAACCTCACGGTTTATACATTTAGAAAGAACGAAGCGATTTACAGTGAAGGTGAATTCCCGACTCAACTCATGTGTCTTTTATCCGGGAAGGTAAAAATATTCAAGAACGGTGTCAGCGGGCGTAATCAAATCATCCGCGTAATCAAGCCCGTAGAATACTTTGCCTATCGTGCGTACTTTGCCCATCAGGAGTTTCTGACTGCCGCTGCCGCATTCGAAGCCTCAACGATAGCCATGATTCCCATGTCTACCATCACGAAGTTGGTAAGTAGCAATAATGACTTGGCATGGTTTTTCATCAAACAATTATCTGTAGATTTGGGTATAGCCGACGAACGTACAGTCAACTTGACTCAAAAACACATACGGGGACGGTTGGCCGAATCAATTCTGTTTTTGAAGGAGAGTTACGGGTTGGAAGAAGATGGCTGCACACTCAGCATCTATCTGTCCCGTGAAGACTTGGCCAGCCTCTCCAACATGACAACTTCCAACGCCATTCGTACATTGACTAATTTCGCCTCTGAGAAAATCATCGCGATAGACGGCCGGAAAATCAAAATCATATCGGAAGACAGATTGGAAAAGATATCTAAAATAGGATAGGCCTCATGATTATTGTTTCCGAGCCCGTTCAACCCGGTATGATGAAATTCACCCATTCTTGATGTATACCTATCTTCATGGGCGTAGAACCGTTCTCCCATACCGCTCCGTCCAAGCTGATCATAGCCTTTCCGTTATCAAAAAAGTCCACTTCTTTAGTCCTATACGACTTTACGGCTTTATGATTCAAGAAGCGACCTCGGAAAAGCATCCATAAAGCTTCCACCATTTGGCTGATTTCCGGATGCGACACGACTGAAACATCCAATAATCCATTGTACGGAACTCCGCTCGGAGTCTGGCCATACCCTCTGGCACTACTGATACATACCGTCATTACACTTTTCTCGATGTCATCCAAATTCACTTTGAAATGCATCTTGTGTTCCATACGCTGAAACAGCAACAAAAACATAGACGATAAATGAGAAAGGGTCAGCATACCCCAAAAACGGCGCGTCTTGTGCTTGATATTCATAATGTTCGCCACCAAACCGACATTCACACAATTTAAAAAGAAACGGGGATGGGCATCCCCTATCCGCTCCGGCACACAATACCCAACGTCCACTTTACGGACCCTTCGCTTTATCAGCCAATCTATCGTTTGCTTGTAATTATCTTCCTCAAATCCCCAGAAATGTGCAAAATCATTTCCCCAACCGTTAGGAATAACCCCGAAAGCAACGTTTCGACGAACCTCCTCTCCTTGCGATAGTACTCCGTTTAACGCACGGTTTAATGCAGCGTCGCCTCCCACAATGACAATCGTTGTATAGCCATTTGAAGCAAGCATACCCGCCAGGCGTTCTACGGATTTCGGCCCTTCGCTCTGCACGAAATCATAAAGTACGCCTTTCTCCGTCAAATATGAGCGTATAGCCTCCCACTCTTTATGTATGTGACGGACACCGTCTTTCGGACAGTATATAATCCCCCATCTTGATGGTTCCATAATCCTATTCACTAAAAACGCACAAATATACGCAAAACTATTTATTCTCTACTTGAATATTCTTCTAAATCTTCACGGACACAGCCAATCTTGAATCTGACCGATTTTCTTTTCCATAGGCCAACCTGCGTCCAACCAGTTTATCTTAATGCCACGGCGCTCCATTCCGCGGAACCAAGTCATCTGTCGCTTGGCAAACTGATGGATAGCGGTTTCCAAACCACGGAACATCTCCTCATACGCCAGCTCTCCGAGTACGTATCGTGTCAGATACTTATACTCCAAGCCATAATATATCAGGTCTTCCGCCGGTATCCCCTCGCCTAACAGCCTTTTTATCTCATCAACCATCCCCTCATCCAAACGTTGCCTTAGACGTTCTGTTATTTTTTTACGTCTCAAATCCCGCTCTATGTCCACCCCTATGACCAAGGAACGGATTTCGGGAAAAGCCCTCGCCTCCGTAGGATGCAAACGATAATACTCCTCTATTTCTATCGCACGTATCGCACGTTTCACGGTATCGACATCCGTCGTATTATGAAGCACCTTATATGAACCCAGTATCTTTGTCAGTTCGGGGAGGCTCTTTCGAGCCAAGTTTGCACGCAAATCCGGATTTTCCGGTACGGGCATCAGGTTATATCCTTTCAACACGGACTCGATATATAAGCCTGTACCTCCACATAATATAGGAAGCATACGACGCGCTTTCAACGCTTCATAAACTTTCAAGAAGTCCCGCTGATACTCAAACAAATTATATTTCGTACCCGGTTCTACTATATCAATCAAATGATAAGGAACAGAACAACCATTGATGACATAGTCTTTCAAGTCTTTTCCGGTTCCCAAATCCATACGCCTGTACACCTGCCGACTGTCACCACTGATTATCTCCGTCTTCAGTTCGCAGGCCAAAGCCACAGCTAATGCAGTCTTTCCCGACGCCGTAGGCCCTAATATCGTAATAAGGTCATAGTTCATCGTATCATCGTTTACCATATTATAATAATGAAAGCAAAGATACGAAAAAAGCCACCCTCTCAAAAGGAGGATGGCTTCATTTTTATCGTAGCAAACGGAATTAACCGTTAACTTTCTTCATGTGAGCGATCAATTCCAATACCTTGTTAGAATAACCGATTTCATTGTCATACCAAGAAACCACCTTAACAAAAGTATCTGTCAAAGCGATACCTGCCTTAGCATCGAAGATAGAAGTACGAGTATCACCCAAGAAGTCAGAAGAAACTACTGCATCTTCAGTATAACCCAGAACACCCTTCAATTCGCCTTCAGAAGCAGCCTTCATTGCAGCGCAAATCTCTTCGTACTTAGCCGGTTTTGCCAAGTTTACAGTCAAGTCTACTACAGAAACGTCCAAAGTCGGAACACGCATAGACATACCGGTCAACTTACCGTTCAATTCAGGAATAACCTTACCTACAGCCTTAGCAGCACCTGTAGAAGACGGGATGATGTTGCCAGAAGCAGCACGACCACCACGCCAATCCTTCATAGAAGGACCGTCTACAGTCTTCTGAGTTGCAGTAGTAGAGTGAACAGTTGTCATCAAACCGTCTGTGATACCCCAGTTGTCATTCAAAACCTTAGCGATAGGAGCCAAACAGTTTGTCGTACAAGAAGCGTTAGAAACGAACTGAGTACCCTTTACGTATTTGTCGAAGTTTACACCACAAACGAACATCGGAGTAGCGTCCTTGGAAGGAGCCGACATAACTACGTACTTAGCACCTGCATCGATATGAGCCTGGGCCTTCTCCTGAGTCAAGAACAAACCTGTAGATTCAACTACATATTCAGCCTCAACTTCGTTCCACTTCAAATCAGCCGGATTACGTTCTGCCGTTACACGAATCTCTTTACCGTTTACAACCAACTTGCTGTTTTCAACATCAGCTTCGATTGTACCTTCGAAAGCACCGTGCATAGTATCATACTTCAGCATGTAAGCCAAGTAATCTACCGGACACAAGTCATTGATACCTACAATCTGGATGTCACTTCTGTTCTGAGCAGCACGGAATACGAAACGGCCGATACGACCGAAACCATTAATACCTACTTTAATCATTTTACTTAATCTTTAAAATTAAAGGTTCTAATATAAGTTATCTAACTCTTTTCTAATATTTTGCAGCACGAATATTTTGAAGTCAGCCTTCTCTCGGCTTGCGCACTGCAAATTTATGAATTTCTTTTGAAATAGAGCATATAAAAAAGGAAAAAATTAAAAGGAACGGAAATACAAGGAAGTCCCTGATGAGCGAAGCACCATACGGTCACCATCGAGCCGCACGACCTCAAAAGTCACATCTCCGGAAGGTATGCCAAAAAGCTTCAGCTTATCTACATCCGCCTCTTGAGACGGATTCCCTTTTACCCTGAAATTATACATACGCAAAGTTGCGGAACCTTCATTATAATCATACCTACACACGTACGTCCCATAACCGTTACCACCCAAATCCCGAATCTCGGACACACCGAGCTGAAATGCCCAAAACAGACGATTACATTCCGAATGCCCGTCCGTAGCCTCATCCTCTATACTCTCCTGTTTCCAATATCCTTCCAAATCAGGATATTCCGGTGCCTTGTCCGTACAAGACAAACAGAATGAGACGGTCAGGCATACACAAATCCATTTAAAAATCAAACTATTTATTTTATACATATTCCCTCCTTTCTTATGGTTATCATACCACCGACGCTATTACCAAGATAATTACCGTGATCCACGGCCGCCGAAACGGAAAAATGCCATCCGGCCAATGCCTTGGGCGAATACGTCACTTCATACAGCGAACTGAACTGTTTGCATATCTTATCCAAAGGATTGACGTATGTTCCCCAATGAAGCGCGTATGACATCAGTACGCGATAGGCCCACTCGTCTGACGGTGTCCCGCTGAAAGCCCAATGGTTGGCACGCACACGGTTGCTCCGGAACTTAAGGCTGCCATCACGGTTGTAGATTGGTCCGGGCAACAATGGGTTACCGATTCCCATACCATAATGTTGCCAAGACTGGTAAAAGAAATTATTATAGTAATCGTCACAAGCACTTACTTGCATACCCGGAAAAGCCGCTCCCGGAAAACGTTCGTCTCCGTCATACAAAATAGGACCCGACTGGTCTTTCGTAGCCAATCCTTCCCAAAGCAAAGTATTGACCCAACGGTTCCGGGGCAAAGTAATCTCAAATCCTAAGTGCCCGTCTTTCCAACGTCCGTATTGGAGGAACATTTGTGAATGGTCGTCAAAGAAATGTTCATAATATGCACGGAACTTCCAATCGCGCCAATAATAATTCAACGCAAAGTTCCAACTGCCCACATGATTGCCTTCCACATTCACCTGATCTCCCCCGGTAGTGCCGTCTCCCCCGGCTTGGGCCAAGAAAACTTTGGCATAATTCTTCAATCCATGAGGCATCTCGTACACAGTCTCTTTCCACTCACCGTCTTTCAAAGAGAAGGTATGCTGCGTTCCTCCGAACTGCGCCGACATCAGCATACCGAGTTCTGCTTCCAAAGGAAACCTTTCCTTGTTTCCCACCTTGAACATCAACTCCTTACTGTGATAAAGAATGTCTTCCACGTAGGCTTGGTGGTTTGCCCCCGCAAAATCACGTTGCCAACGGTCATCCGTAAAACGCCCGTAAGCGATATAGCCTTTAAAAGCAAACCACCCTTTTGTTCCCGGTACCGTATAATAATCCGCAATCTCTGCCCTAACCTGAGGAACAGGCCGCGCATTATTTCCTTCCACCATTCCGCCACTGCTCAACAGCGGGTTCTTCCCCAACGGATTGCGTTCCTTGTTCCCGATGCTCAAATTAAGAACTCTCCACGAAAAGTCCGCATAAGCCTGTTGCACGATAAATTCGGAAGGGCAGTTCACGGCCGCAGCCAAATCCAATCCGGCTCCAATCCGCCAACCATGATTAAAAGATTTACGATAAGTAAGCCCCGCACGCAAATAAGCACTGTTCGGTTTCTGGCTCGACAGACCGTTCCGATTGGCCGTAAACCACAACGGTGCATAATCTCCGGAACTGACATTCGCAGAGGCCTCGACACGATAAGTCAACGTCGTGTCGGATTGTGCCCTACCAGTCAAAGCAGGCAGCGCACACCACAACAAAACCTTTATGCCCAATCTGTTCATTCTGATATGATTCTTATTTCATTTTAATAACTCCGACATGAAAAATAGCCCCAACTGCAAAAGTTGAGGCTATTATCAACCATATATCGGTATACGATTGTCATTCCCATTCTATCGTCGAAGGCGGTTTGGAAGAGATATCGTAACATACACGATTCACTCCTTTCACCTTATTTATTATATCATTGCTCACCTTCGCCATGAAATCGTAAGGCAAATGTGCCCAATCGGCTGTCATCGCATCCGTACTGGTCACGGCACGCAGGGCTACAGCGCGTTCATACGTACGCTCGTCCCCCATCACGCCCACGCTTTTCACGGGCAACAGGATTACACCGGCCTGCCAGACTTGGTCGTACAATCCCCAGTCTCTCAACCCTTGGATGAAAATGTCATCGGCATCCTGCAAAACCCGTACCTTCTCCGGCGTAATATCACCCAAGATACGCACGGCCAATCCCGGTCCGGGGAACGGATGACGGGTAATCAAATGTTCCGGCATTCCCATCTGACGCCCTACGCGACGTACCTCGTCCTTGAACAACCACTTCAACGGTTCACAGAGTTGCAGGTGCATCTCCTCAGGCAAACCGCCTACGTTGTGATGGCTCTTGATGGTCTTTCCCGTAATATTCAGGCTCTCGATACGGTCGGGATAAATCGTTCCCTGCGCCAACCACTTGGCATCGGCTATTTTCCGGGCTTCCGCATCGAACACCTCCACGAAGTCGCGGCCGATAATCTTACGCTTCTGCTCCGGATCGGTCACTCCCTCCAAATCCTTGAAGAACTTCGCACTGGCGTCCACGCCAATCACGTTCAGCCCCAGACACTCGTAGTCGTGCAACACATTCTTGAACTCGTTCTTACGCAACATCCCGTGGTCTACGAAGATACAGGTCAGATTCTTACCGATAGCCTTGTTCAGCAACACAGCGGCCACGGAAGAATCCACACCGCCGCTCAATCCGAGAATCACCCGGTCGTCTCCCAACTGCGCCTTCAATTCGGCCACCGTAGTGTCTACGAACGAAGCCGCACTCCAATCCTGCTTGCTGCCGCAAATGTCCACTACAAAATTTTTCAGCAACAGCGTTCCCTGTACGGAATGAAACACTTCCGGATGGAACTGCACACCCCATAGCGGTTCTCCCTCTGCCTGATAAGCGGCGTTCACGACTTTGTCGGTAGAAGCTATCACCTTAAAGCCTTCGGGCAATTTCGTAATGGTATCGCCATGGCTCATCCACACTTGAGAGTGCTCCTCAAATCCCTTGAACAAAGGATTCTCCTTGTCGAACGAAGCCAAATTGGCACGCCCGTACTCACGCGTTCCGGCCGGTTCCACATTGCCGCCCAAAGTATAACTCATGAACTGCGCGCCATAGCAAATACCCAATATCGGATATTTCCCGCGAATTTCGTCCAAGTCGATTTTAAACGCTTCCTTATCATATACGCTAAAAGGCGAACCGCTTAAAATCACACCGATAACCGACGGATCTTCTTTCGGGAACTTGTTATAAGGCAATATCTCACAGAAGGTATCCAACTCCCGGACACGACGTCCGATAAGCTGTGTAGTCTGTGACCCGAAATCAAGAATGATGATTTTCTGTTGCATAAAAAGATTTTTATCTGATTTTGTGCGCAAAAGTACAACAAATTATCGAGACTGACAACACTCTCCCGTTAAGAAATCCTCCGCCTTCTCCAGAGCGTCTTGTTTCCCCACGTCCAGTATTTTAAGTCCGGGAGAAGGATAAGCATAAATCGGCTCCCGGTCGCACACCGAAAGATAAAAGTCAATCACGGAAAACTTGTCCGGCCACGCATCGAAATAAGGGAACAACCGCGGAGAAAACAGATGCACACCGGCAAAAGCATACTTCCGGCAAACCTCCACGTCCAGCCCCTTGTAAGGCGACTTCACCTCTCCGGTCTTGACGTTCGTCCACCCTACCAGACGGTTTTCCTCATCGAACAACAGATAACGTTGCGTCTGCCGTTCGCTCACCAACAATAAAGCCGCCGCTCCTGCCCCGTGCCGATAAAAATCCTGCAAATCCACATTGCTCAATATATCCACGTTGTGTACCAGAAACGGGCGTTCCGCGACACCGCTCTCCAATAAAAGAGGTATGGCCTTCTTGATGCCTCCTCCTGTTTCCAGAAGCTTCCCGCTCTCGTCACTAAAACGAATATCCGCACCGAAAGCATCATGTTCCTCCACAAAACGTATAATCTGGTCGGCAAAATGGTGCACATTAATCACAATCTCCGTAAATCCGGAAGCCACCAGTTTACGAATCAATATCTCCAACAAGGGTTTTCCTCCCACCGGGACAAGTGCTTTCGGCATCGTGTCCGTCAAAGGCTTCAGGCGGGTTCCCAACCCCGCTGCAAAAATCATGGCTTTCATATTTGCAACCCTCTTCTTATCGACTTATGAATTTCTCCACCGTACCATCGGCTTTCTGACGGATATACAGACCTGTAGGGAATTTTTCTCCATCTTTTTCAAGATACTGTCGTCCATCCACGCTGAACAGCCTTTCCGGCATATTGCCACCTACAACTTCCGGTGCCTTGATGCCGCTCTCGCCACAATCCTCCATCAAACGATCCATCACGCTAATACGTTCTCTCAATAACCCCATGAGTTCGTCCATCTGCGCTTGCAGACTGTTCTTGCATTCCCTTGGATAAAGTGTTTTGTGCAACTCGAAACTCTCCACAAGAGCAGTTCCAAACTTAGCCTCCAAATCGGCAAAACCCTTTTCCACGCACTCCATGAGAATGGGTTTCACTGCCTCCCACTCTTCTTTGTAAATTTCAACAAAATTTTCATCTTCGAACAATTGCCCATAATAGAAAAAAGGCGATGAATGGAACAAGCCCCATTGATCCTTATAAGAGGTTCCCCTAAACATCGCATCAAAATCCCACAATGGCCCCATTTTCAGTTTGGTCGACATTGGAACGGATTCATCGTAATCATCCTTATACAGGTACATGTTACTCCCTGCCACATCGTCATTATAAGTAATGTCCTGCACCAAGAGCCATCGCGCAAATGAACGTAAATCTATATACTCGCCGACATCACCGCCTGAAAACAACACCTTTTCAAAATCATCCATATATTGTCTAATCTGCCCCATGGTCTTATCGTCCAAATCATCCGTATCTGGATATTTAAAAGTATATCCCATACTTGTGATTTGGTGGGCTGTTTTGAAATAAACGTCTTCTTTCCACCAATAAGCATCATTCTCAATCAAGAACCCCGTCTTTTGAATGTCCACCCGTTTGTCGCCTCGTTCCACTGCATCGGTTAGATAATACAACCCCATATACCGCCCATTCATCACCAAATTGACAAACGTGTATTCCGGCACCCATTCCATCCCTACCGTCCTGCTCAAGATAAACCCCAAGGCGGTCAAGAGGTTGCTTTCTTCATTTTGCAACCCTGTATTCCATGTGCTAATCTTCAATAAATTCCAATCCTTTTCCTTATAAGCCTTATCACCCCGGCACAACAAATCGAACTTCTTCGACAACTTTATCTTATAAGGCTTCTGCCCAGCGGCTGCCCCAGTAGAGTTACCACGGATTTTGATTCTCATGCCCGATTCGCCCTTGACGTATTCGCCCGACTCATATAAGGTATCTCCTGCCAAGGTCATTGTCAAGCGTCCCAGCACGTAATCGGCAGTGATGCCTGTACCCACGCATCCCACAGGTGGATGTAATACCGTGCAATCAGGAAACTCACCATTTTCCGTTATGACGTCCAACAACGGGATGTCCGGCCACACTTTATCCTTTTCGGCCGCACTAAGACTGACACTAACCACGCTAAACCACGCAACCATGGTAAGCAATCGCATAAATTTGTACTTCATATTCCGCTTTTAATATATGATATTCTCTATTGCCATGCTCTACCTTAGACATACGACAAAGATACGACATTGTACCAATTTATCAAAATGTTCCTTACAATACTATGGAGCCGCACATTCTTTGCACACCTAATCCATTCTCAAAACCAATTTATCGACGCAAGGAGATATTGACAGGCAAGATGTAACAAAAGAATATACAAAAAACGTTCTGCGGTAAACGAAAAATCAATCTCAGCCAAACGAAAAATCGTTCGCCTGAGATTGAAAAATCGTTTGGCGCAGATTTTTCAGCAAGTCTCTACACACTGACACACAGCCGATTAGATATAAATAAAAATATCAACAGTTTCTACTTCGGAAGCAACCGCCACTTCCTCCTCTGCCCAATACCCATTCCGTAAGCGGAAAAATAAGCCAAAAATCCCTAACGGGAGGTTTTGCTAACTTTTCCGGTAGAATTGCTATGCGATTATCCGGATTTTTATCGGATATTTGCAATGTTCAATAAAAGTATTCACAAAACGTAGAATTATGAAACTGATAAAGCCCATTATCGCCGCGCTGTGTCTGGCATTAGGCCTCAACGCATGCGCCAACAACAAAGAAAGTAAAAACCAAAATAAGAAAGGAGCAAATATGGAAATCGTTCATTTAACCAAAACAGAGTTCTTAAACAAGGTATATAACTACGAGGCCAATCCCAATGACTGGAAATATGAAGGTGACAAACCGTGTATCGTAGATTTCTACGCTACGTGGTGTGGCCCGTGCAAGGCTCTTGCCCCGGTGTTGGAAGAACTGGCTAAGGAATATGACGGCAAAATCTACATCTACAAAGTAGACGTGGACAAGGAAGAGGAACTGGCGGCCACGTTCGGCATACGCAGTATCCCCACCCTGTTGTGGATTCCAAAGGACGGCAAACCGACCGTCACTCAAGGTGCCATGCCCAAAACAGAACTTAAAAAAATGATAGACGAGGTTCTTTTAAACGCAAAACCGTAAAGTCCGGTCTGCGTGACAGCATGACTTGCTATACTGACACTGAAAATGAAGGGATGGAACGAAGAAATCGTCTCCATCCCTTTTTCAGTCCGCGAAATAAACCTATATTTACCTGATGAACTAAAAACCGACGATATGGAATTCCAGTTAAAGACCCGTTTGGACGGAACCATCGCCCTGACTTCCCGTTTTCATGAAGACGCGGGCTTACAACGTAACAAAAGCTTCTACAAATTCATCTGGGTGCGGCACGGAAGCCTGGACATCGAAATAGACCACGTAGTCATGCATCTGAAAGAAAACGAAATCATCTCGCTGTCTCCCTTGCACCACGTGGACATGCTGCGCGCAGAGGGCGATTACCTGTCGTTGCTCTTCAACAGTAACTTCTACTGTATCTACGGACACGACAACGAGGTGTCGTGCAACGGCTTTCTGTTCCACGGTTCGTCGAACGTCATGAGGCTGAAACTTAACCCCACGGAATCGAGACTCCTGGAGCATATCATTGAAACTCTGCGTGAAGAATGCACCGTCCGCGACAACCTGCAAGAGGAAATGCTCCGTATACTGTTGAAACGGTTCATTATCGTATGCACCCGCATGGCGCGCCTGAGATTGGAAGTCGACCAAGAGCGGGAAAACGGCTTCGACATCATCCGTCAGTTTTACGTGCTGGTGGACAACCATTTCAAAGAAAAGAAGCAGGTGCAGGACTATGCGGAAATGCTCTACCGTTCTCCTAAAACCCTTTCCAACCTCTTCTCGCTCTATGGACTGAACTCACCGCTGCGCATCATACACGAACGGGTGGATGCCGAAGCCCGCCGCCTGTTGCTCTATACCTCGAAGAGCGCCAAGGAAATCAGCGAAATACTGGGATTTGAAGATTTGGCTACGTTCAGCCGTTTTTTCAAGAAAATGAATCAAAAAAGCATCTCCGACTTCCGAAGAGAAGAGAAAAAGGAAGTATAGCCAACTCAGACAGTTAAATTGCTATTTCGGCAAACGGAAGAAATCCGCATCTTTGCAAAGTCAAATTCTAAACATTACAGACTATGAGAAAATTAAAATCCTTGTTTGTGGCCACTCTTACATGGGCTGCATCTTCCCAAAAGCTGGGCATACACCTGATTCGTGTAGCCATCCTGATTATCTTCGTATGGATCGGCGGTCTGAAATTCTGGAACTACGAAGCGGAAGGTATCGTACCCTTTGTAGCCAACAGCCCTTTCATGAGTTTTTTCTATGCTGAAAATGCACCCGAATATAAGGAATACAAACTGAAAGAAGGCGAATTCGACCCAGTCAAACACCAGTGGCACGAGACCAACCGTACGTATGATTTTTCCCGCGGGTTAGGCATCCTGATTATGACTATCGGTATCCTTACTTTTCTGGGTATCTTCTCCCCTAAACTCGGATTAGCCGGAGCCGGACTGGCCATCATCATGACGCTGGGCACTTTGTCTTTCCTTGTGACCACTCCCGAGGTATGGGTGCCCGATTTAGGAAGCGGCGAACACGGATTCCCACTGTTGAGCGGAGCCGGACGACTGGTGATAAAGGATACGGCCATACTGGCCGGTGCCATCGTGGTGCTGGCCGACAGTGCCAAAGGAGTATTAAACCAAATAAAAAAGACAGTATGATGAAACAATATGATGACATTATCATAGGATTCGGCAAAGGCGGAAAGACGCTGGCTGCCGAACTGGCTCGACGAGGGCATAAAGTGGCAATGATAGAACGTTCGGACAAAATGTACGGAGGTACCTGTATCAACATCGGATGTATCCCTACAAAAACCTTGGTTCATGCAGCCAAACTGGCTCCGCATGGCGTTTCGTGGACGGACCAAAAGAACTACTATGCTCAAGCCATCAGGCAAAAGGAGGATGTTGTATCCCTATTACGCCAAAAGAATTACGATAACTTGACCCATCATCCGAACGTCACAGTGTATACCGGAACGGGAAGTTTTACCGCCCCGGACAAGGTGGAAGTAAGCCTCTCAGGGCGAGAAAAAAAATCGTTGCAAGCTCCTCGCATCTTCATCAATACGGGAGCGGAAAGCATCATTCCGCCCATAGAAGGAATCAAAGGCAATCCGCACGTTTTCACCAGCACTTCTATCATGGAACTGAAAGAGCTTCCGGAAAAACTGGCTGTTATCGGTGGAGGGTATGTCGGACTGGAATTTGCTTCGATGTATGCCTCTTTCGGTTCGCAAGTGACCGTGCTCGAAGGACATGCCGATTTGATTCCGCGGGAAGACCGGGACGTGGCAGACATCGTAAAAGATGTACTGGAAAAGAAAGGTATCACCTTCCGGATGAATGCTAAAGTACAGAGTATAGCGGGAAAAGAAATAGCAGTCCGTGATGCTGTCAGCGGAGAACCTTTCCATCTGGAAGCCGACGCCATATTATTGGCTACCGGCCGACGCCCCTTCACGGAAGGGCTGAATCTGGAAGCAGCCGGAGTAGAAACGGACGAGCGCGGAACCGTCAAAGTGAACGAACGCTTGCAGACCACCAATCCGCACGTATGGGCCATCGGCGATGTGAAAGGCGGATTACAGTTCACCTACATCTCATTGGATGATTACCGCATCATCCGTGAAGACCTTTTCGGAGACTCCACCCGTTCTACAGCCGACCGCGACCCGGTAGGCTATTCCGTATTCATCGACCCGCCTCTGTCGCGTATCGGCTTAAACGAAGAAGAAGCCCTCCACAAGGGCTTGAATGTAAAAATCGGAAAGCTGCCCGTAGCAGGAATTCCAAGAGCCCGTACATTGGGCGAAACGGAAGGGCTGTTTAAAGTGGTGATAGACGCCGACACAAACAAGATTGTGGGCTGCACGCTTTTCGGACCGGAATCGAGCGAAGTGCTCAACAGCGTGGCCATAGCGATGAAGGCCGGAATGGATTACACATTCCTGCGCGACTTCATCTTCACTCATCCCAGCATGAGCGAAGCCCTGAACGACTTGATGAATGTATAAAGACAGGAAAATGACGTGCGCTGAGCTATAGCTCCGTCGGAGGCAATATCCGTTCTATATTTTGCTCGCGATGACATATCCGTACTTCTATGCCGAACTTCGCATGCAGATGCTCGGCCAGATGTTGGGCGGAATAGACGCTGCGGTGACGGCCGCCCGTACATCCGAAAGCAAACATCAGGTCGGTAAAACCGCGCCGGAGGTAACGCGCCACATGGGCATCCGCCAATTTGTAGACGCTGTCCAAGAACGTCAGAATCTCTCCGTCCTCTTCCAAAAAACGGATAACGGGTTCGTCCAAGCCCGTCAGGGCTTTGTACGGTTCATATCTTCCGGGATTGTGCGTACTGCGGCAATCGAACACATAACCGCCTCCGTTCCCGCTGGTATCTTCGGGAATCCCCTTCTTATAGGAGAAACTGAACACGCGCACGACCAATGGTCCCCGGCCATCGTACCGGGAAACCGAAGCCGGCCCGATGTCCGCACGGAGCACATCGGCTGCACGCTCCATTCCCGTATCCTTTCCGCACGGTTCGTCCGGCCGTGCGGAAACTTCTGTCCGGAAAGCGGGCAATTCCACCATCCGGCTCAACACGTCATATAAATAAGGATAAGGACATTCGCCCTCCGAGAGCCACTCGCGCAAGTTCCGTATGGCCGGGGCGATGCTGTCTAAGAAATGCTTCTTCCGCTCGAAGTACCCCCTGAAACCGTATGCCCCCAACACCTGCAACGTGCGGAACAGGACGAACAGCCGCATGCGTTCACGGAACCGTCCTTCGTCCACGTCCGTGTACAGCCGTGACGCATCGAGGTACGTCGCCATCAGCTCGTGGCGCAGCTCCGGGGCGTAATGCGCCGAAGCCTGCCACAGGAAACTGGCCACGTCATACTCCACCGGCCCGCGCCGCCCGCCTTGGAAGTCGATGAAACGGGGCTGCCCGTCCCTGTCCAACATGACGTTGCGCGCCTGGAAATCCCGGTATTGGAACGCGTGCTTGTCCGGGTCTCCCACCAAATCCTTGGCCATCTCCGAAAACGCCTCTTCCAACTTCACCTCGTTAAAGTCCAGTCCCGTAGTCTTCAGGAAACAATATTTGAAATAGTTCAAATCGAAGAAAACAGCCGTCCTGTCCATGAAAGCCATCGGGTAACACCGTCCGAAATCCAAGCCTTCCGCCCCGACAAACTGGATGCGTGGCAGTTCTGCTATCGTCCGCCGCAACAGTTCCTTCTCTTCAGGAGCGTAACGTCCGCCTTTTTCGCGGCCGTCCGACAGCGCGTCGAACAGGCTGCGATGCCCCAAATCGGCCTGCAAATAGCACAAACGGCTCGTCGAAACAGCCACAACCCGAGGCATAGGCAACCGTTTCTGCCCGAAATGCCCGGCCAAATAAATGAAAGCCTCGTTCTCCTCCCGTGACGTACCCACCACGCCTATCAGGGAATCCCCTTCGGCATCCCGGAACCGGTAATACGTACGGTTGCTTCCGGCTCCGGGCAACTGCTCCACGCTTTGCGGCGCACAGCCCCGCCAGTCTTCGTATAATCGCAACAACTCTTCCATGTCTCTCAGTCTTTATGTCTCCAAATGGCCATCACCTTACGCTGTATGGCACATACGTTCAGCACGCTGACCGCCACGCAGAGCACCACACCCAAGGCGCATGCAGGCCAAAGGCTTGCCTCCTCCATCTGGGGGAACAACAATAGAATCATATCCAGATAATAACCGCGAAGCCACGTCAGCAGGCCGATGGCCAACAACAATACCAGCACGTTCATTCCTACCGTCAGGATCTGATAAGGCAGACCAACCCGCCAAGGGCTGTAACCGATGAGCAGCAGGTTCTCCAGTTTCGTCGTATTCTTCTGCACCAACAGATAAATGCTCAGCATCAGGATGTAGAATGACAAGACGCTGATGAGCAGTCCTACGCTCATCACCACACCCGACACGATTTTCAGGAAATAAGTGGTCTTTCCGGCATCCAGCTTGTCTTCTTCCGTATCATATCCCTTTTGCTGCAAGAAACGCGCGATGGCATCATCTGCCGGGTTGTACACTTCAACGATAAGCCGTGTGGGACCGGCATCCCCGTCCGGGGCATACAGCCTGTTGCTCCACTTCATGAAACTCTCGGGCACCAAGATGGTGTTCAGCCGATTGCTGAAACCGATGACCCGTCCTTTCATCACGCCCTCCCGGCCATTGCCCCGCAAACGTACGTTCAAGTCCAGCATGCTGACCACTCCTTCCGAAAGCTTAGGCAGCGAACGGCTTTGGGCAAAGCCGAAATTGTAAATCGTCAGGTAGCTGCGCGGCAAAATGATGGGCACCACGGGATCGCCCTCCGCGAAGTGCCAGTCTTTCAGGTCTGCATCCACAAAACGGTCGGGCACGGATTCAAAGAACATTTCCGTACTCATGTAAGCCATGCCTTCCACGCCCATGCTCGCACTCACCTTATATCGGCTTGAAGTGAAAGCCCCTACACTCTTGCAAAACTTCTGCGCCTTGATTTCATCGATGTCCGCCGCAGAAAACGTATTGCTCCGGCCACTGAAAGAGCTGACCATACTGATCCGCTTGGAGACAATCAGATAATCTTTCTTGATGAAACTGTCGCCCTGCGTGAAAACAGGCAGGACGTCATAATAAAATTGTACACTCAACAGGACGATGAGCATACCCAACAAATTGGCAAAGAAGAAACCTGCAAACTGAGGTACGCTGACGTGCCGACGCAATAATTTCCAAACCAAACTCATAACCTGAATGTCTTTTCGTAGTCTAATGCGATATGCTTGCCGATACTGGTCACGATGACACCCGCTCCCTGCGAGCGGGCTTCCTCCATCATGATTTCTCCCATCGTCTTTCCGTTCTCCTCGTCCAGATGGCTTATCGGTTCGTCAGCCAACAAGAAATCGAAAGGCTGCACCAAAGCCCGGATCATGGCCACCCGCTGCTGCTGGCCGAAACTCATGCGGCTTATCGGAGCATGCAACTTGTCGCCGATGCCCAACGCGTCGAACCAAGCTTCTATCTGTTTTTTCTTCTTGAATCCCGTCAAATTGTTTTTAATCGCCACGTTCTCGTAAGCCGTCAACTCGGGAAACAAACGGAGTTCCTGAAACAAATGACTCAACGAACGTTTCCGCAGTTCCACCCAATCCTTCACCTTATAATTGCGAATGTTCTTCCCGTCAAAGCTGATAATGCCCTGATAGTCGTTACGATAACCGATGATATAACTGCAAAGGGATGACTTGCCGGTACCGGAACCAGCCTCGACCAAATACAAATGCCCCCGCTCGAACGTCACTTCCCGGTGCCAAATCTCGCTCTGGATGTCGTCCCGTAAGGCAAACACCTCCGGCAACGCATTCTTCAACTCTATCTTGTCCATTATTTCAATAAATCCTTCAATAGATTCCGGTTCCCACGCGTATGCAGCTCCAAGGTCAGACGGCGGGCGTCGGACGACCGCAACACTACGGCATCGAACAAATCCAACATCTTCCGGCCTTCGTCCACGCCGCTTTCCTGCCACAACGCACCCATCATCGGGTCACGTTTGACCTGTTCCAAATTCACCCACAAGAAGAAACGGCTGTCCTTTATCCGGCTGTTCCATTCCGAGAGGGTCTCTGTCTCCGGACCGCTTACCCAACCCGTCATTCCCTCTTCAGGCGTGACGTAGAGCGTCTCCCCTTCTACCCCGAAATAGGTCTGTACGCCATTGGCTGCCAAATAAAAGCGGTCGTTCCCGAAATCCCGGAAAGTCCATGCACCGCTTCGCGCAGCGCTTTCCTTCCAATATGCGGCTTCTTTCAAAAAGTCTTTCTCTGCCAGATGGGCCGTCACGAGGACATTACTGGGATTCTGCAAGGCGGAAGCCGGAACGGTAACAGCCACGTCTCCCTTGATGCTGCGAATAATCAAGTCTGCATCCACACCCATGTTCAGTCCGATCAGGAACGTACGCGCCACGGGATTCTGCCGCAACATCTCCAACAAAGAGCCGCCGTCCACATTCACGCAAGCCCATGCCAAAGCATCCTCCGGCACCCGTCCGGCAAATTCGCCGTCCAACGGTTTGCCCAAGAAAGCCAACCGCTCATAATACTTATTGATGTCACTGTTCTGCGAACTGATTTCCGCCTCCATGGTCACCCCGTGCGGAGAGAGGTTCAAACCGGCACAGACATACACATCGCTCAGATTCGCATGCTCTGGCAAGCCCTCCAAAAATTCCACACCGCGAAAGTTGGGCAACACGTCTAATCGCGACACGACGCGGAAAGAAGCATCCTTACGGTCCAACTCAGCAAAGAGGGGCGAAGACATCCCGCTTTCCGCCTCTTTCTGCCTGAAACAAGCCAGCATGTCATAGCGCAACGCATCCATATCGGCTTTCAGTCCCGGCCCCATCATAAGCAACGCACCGTCACCGAAACCCACCATCCAACTGCCGTCCCATATCGTCCAAGAGTAGCCCCGGTAGTCTTCCACAGGCGTGCACCGGCCTTTCTTTGCGGCTTCATCCAACAAACGCCGCAAGTCCGCCTCGTCACTGACGGCCGCCAACAAGCCCACGTATTCTTTGGAAGAAACAAAGGCATACATTTTCTTCGACCAGTCGATTCCGGTCCGTCCGGGTTCCAGTCCTTCCGGCAACAGTTTCTTCCAATCCTGCATGCCCATGTCGTTTTCTTCCGACAAGCGCACCCAGTCTACGGCTGCCAAAGCCAAGGGACGCGATGGCAAGGTACGGCGGTAATCGTCTGCCGTGAAAAACCTGTAAAGCCCCAGTGAAAGCGCCAAAACCAACACCACGGCCGCGCCCCATATCCATTTCTTTTTCATTTTATCTCAGTATTGTGTTAATCTTGCAAGCTTTTACATGCGGGCATGGCGGATGTGCATCAGATGAACCGCCACCAACGCCGCCGTCTCCGTACGCAGGCGGCTCCGGCCCAAACTTACGGAACGGAAACCGTGAGCCTGCGCCAACCGCACCTCGTCGATGCTGAAATCCCCTTCCGGCCCCACCAGCACCAAAGCATCCTGTCCGGCATCCAATTCGTCCAACAGGAAAGGCTTTCCACCGTCCATGGCTTTGTCTTCGGACGCCTTGGCCACACCGGCCACATCGGCTTCGTCATAACAATGCGCGATGAACTTCTGTCCGGCGAAGGGGCGGGCCACAAAACGCTTGAAATCCTCCATCCCGTTCAACAGCGGTTTACGGGCCTTGTGGCTCTGCTTCATGGCCGACACCAAAATCTTGTCTATGCGTTCCGTCTTGACCACCTTGCGCTCCGAGTAGCGACAATCCAAAAACGTCAACTCGTCGAAGCCGATCTCGGTAGCCTTCTCCGCCAACCACTCTATCCGATCCATATTCTTGGTAGGCGCCAAGGCCAAATGCAGGTGCCCGCTCCACTCCTTGGGATGCGGAACGGCTTCCAAGACCTTAAAGAGGCAACGTTTTCCGGTGGCCGTCGTAATCTCGGCTTTATAAAACATTCCTTTCCCGTCGGTCAGACGAATCTCATCGCCCGCCTGCAAGCGCAAGACCCGCAAGCAATGTGCGGCCTCATCTGCCGGCAGTTCGGCATCCGCCGCGACGTCCGGTGCATAAAAAAAACGGATTTCCTTCATTTTCGTCGTTCTATTTCGTCACGCAACTGCGAGGCCAGTTCATAGTTCTCGTCTTCCACAGCCCTTTTCAACGCCTCTTTCAATGCATCCACGCTCACCGAATTTACCGGGATGGAATACATTCCGTCTCCTACTTCGCGCATATACTGATGCTCCAGCAACGCCTCGCCGATGGTAATCGGGCAATCGAACGTATAGGCCAGAATCAGGCAATCGGACGCCTTACAATAACGAATCATGTGAAAAACGCTTTCTTGCCGGTAAAGGACGTGACAATAGGTTACGCCTCCCTCCACAGTGGCTATGCGCACTTCTTCTATGCTCATATTGCATTGCATGAAAGCCGCCCGCATAATGTCGGACATGGAAGAGGGCAAAGCATTCTTTTTATTCCCTTTCATCTTCATCAACAAGAGGTAAGCCTCGCTTCTCTCTATCAAGACCGGCAAGATACGTTCACCGTCCTTTTCCTTCAGGACAGCTATGTATGCAGCACCGTCTTCCGTACATTTGGACACGGTCACCACTTTCAGTTCTTTTATCGCCTCATTCATCTTCCGCATTCATCTTTAACTACATGTTTATACTTAAAAAATATGGCAAACAAGGCTGCTACGACCAAAGCGTAGGCTGCAAATATATACCAACAGGTGTTCCACCCGGCTATGACCTCTTGCCCGGAGGCCGTTTCCGGCAAAGCGTACACAAAACGATTGATGACGGCCTGAGCCGACAACGTTCCTATGGTAGCACCCAAACCATTGGTCATCATCATGAACAATCCCTGCGCACTACTGCGTATGCTGATGTCCGTCTCCTTGTCGACAAACAAGGAACCCGAGACATTGAAAAAGTCGAAAGCCACCCCGTAAACCAGCATGGACAGGACAAACAACCACACGCCCGACCCGGGATTGCCCAACGCGAAGAACCCGAAACGGAACACCCATGCCAACATCGCTATGAGCATCACCCGCTTGATGCCGAAACGGCCCAAGAAGAACGGTATCAACAAAATACAAAATGTCTCACTGATTTGCGATATGGAAATCAGGATATTGGCATGTTGTACCCCGAACGTATCCGCATATTCGAGAATCCCCCCGAAAGAGAAGATGAAGGGACTGGCAAAACCGTTGGTGATCTGCAAACAGATGCCCAGACACATGGAAAAGATGAAAAACAAGGCCATACGCTTTTGCCGGAACAGCGTAAAGGCACGAAGCCCCAAAGCCTCCACCACGCTCTTGCGTTCCGCCGCATGGCTTACCGGACATGCCGGAAGGGTCAAGGCGTAAGCCGCCAACAACAAGCTCAGAACACCGGAAAAGGCGAACTGTCCCGCATTCTCCTGCATACCGCCCAAATCTACGGCCCACATGGAACAAATGAAGCCGACCGTACCGAACACGCGTATCGGCGGGAAGTCTTTCACCGTATCCAGACCGGCTCCCTCCAAAGCGGAATAAGCCACGGAATTGGCCAACGCGATAGTGGGCATAAAGAAAGCCACGCTCAACGAATAAAGAGTGAACAAGGTGGAAAATGAAGCTTCCGCGCCGGCTTCAAACCCATAAAGCGAAGCTCCCAGCATGAAAACGCCCGCCAGAAAATGACAGAGGCTCAACACCTTTTGCCCCTGCATCCAACGGTCTGCAATAATACCTATCAGCGCGGGCATGAACAAAGACACGATGCCCTGAACCGAATAAAACCAACCGATATTCTCGGCCATACCGATTTTCACCAAATAACTTCCCATCGAGGTCAGATAAGCCCCCCACACGGCGTATTCCAGGAAGTTCATCACCGTCAAGCGCATCTTTAATTTCATAGCTCTCACGTTTTATGTATTCCACAGTCTATTATGATATGCAAACTTACACAAAAAAATCCGTTTCCATGCCGGTGCGGACAAAAAAAGCGACACAAATATCCATTAAAAAATCCCAAACCGCGGATTACCTCAACCTGCAACGCAACACCACGTGGTTGCCGTCTTCCGACACGGGCGCACCGGGCACTACATCCGGATGCCGACGTACAAGTTCCAGGAACCGCGCAGCAGAAGGCACGATCAGCACTTCTCCCTCACGCCCGACGTACAAGTCCGGAAAGACATCCCGGTACGGCCCCGACATACGCCGCTCCCCGTCCGGGGCGAACACGGCGACGTGCTGACGGGCCTCGTGCAAATAAAACAACACCAAACCGTCGCCGCCCCACGCGCCGCCCATCAGCACGTCGTAAAGAAACATGTTCCGCATGTATTCCTCCTGGCCTTTCATGCCTCCGGGCATGGGAGAGGCGAAACGGACGGCGTATGCCGTCCTCACGCTGTCGGCCTGTCCGTCCCACACGTGGACGGCATTCCTTGCGCCGTCGAAGCCGAACACCTTGCCGTCGGCCTTTTGCAAGGGCGGATAGGCCATCGGCATGGCATAGTCCCGACGCACTCCGACCCACTTGCCCCGTGCATGAAATTCGGGGGCGAAAGCATAAAACAAATAAGCCATTTCGCCTTCGGAGTAGGTGCCGTCTTCCGTCGAGCCGACAAAACCTTCCGGACAAGAGGCTATCTTCCAGATCAACCAAGGACTGACATCTTTCTTGCCGACAAACCTTCCCTGCAAATCATATATATATACCTCCCGGGGGCCGCAGAGAATGACTACACGTCCGCGGTCGCGGTCTACCGTAAAATCCGAGGCACGCTCGTATTCGCCGTGCCCGTGCCCCACGATTCCGATGCGACGCAGGAACGTCCCTTGTCCGTCGAAGACGAACACCGCCTTCCGTTGGCCGTCCAGCACATAATAGTTTCCATCCACGACTTCCACCTTACTCACATACCCCAAAAGGCATTCGTCTTTTGTCTCCAACGGGACAACACCTACCACCTCGAAAACGTCACAGAATCCTAACGTATCCGTCCCCGTCTCCGTCAAATCGAGCACCACGCCCTCCTGCCCGTCTCGCATCCGCGTGCACGACAGGCACAAGCAAACTGCTATTCCAATCCAAACTTGTTTCATCGACATACACTCTATCATATTCAATCGGATGTAAAGATAAATAAAACCCAAGAAAGGTACAAGATTTCCGCTCGTGCAGTGAACCTAACCCTCTCGAAATGAATCAGAAGCAAACCCTTAAAGAACATCATCGGGCATCCTCCACAACCCATAAAATCAATCTGCGCCAAACGATTTTCCGTTCTCAGCCAAACGATTTTTCATTCTGCTGAGATTGATTTTCCATTCTCAGCAGAATGATTCATGTAAATAAAGAAGAGCGAAAAGCACCGGTAAGAGCACGGAACTTATTCTTCCGGTGCGGAAGGCCATTTGAAACGGAACATATACAGTCGCTCCCCCTCCTCGTCGGACACCACATAGGAATAATAATAAGGCTCCACATAACCGGCCATCCGGAATCCTTGGGGAACGTCCACATCGCCTACCAATACTCCGTCGCGGTAAACCTGTAACCCATCCGTAGCCGAACCGCCGCCTTTCCGGTAAGAACGGAACAACAATCCCGTCTCGTCCACATATTCCACAGCATTATAAAAGCCTCTCGCCATACGCTCGGCCAACCTTTCCTTCCAAGGCTGGTCATAACTGTCCCAACGGAGGTAGTTCAAATCCATGTCCCGTCCGGCAAAGCCGAAACAGGCCAACTGGTTATAATCATGGTCGTAACGGTACATTAAAGAATCGGCCTCGAACGACACGTAAAAATCCCCATTGTCCGCAATATCGAAATTCAGTTGAGCAAAAAGCGTTTTGGTGAGAGGCTTGTCGTAATAACTCTCAGGATAGCCGAATGCCAACAATCGCCCGAAGCCATGTTTCCCTAAGTCCACTTCCCGTATGTTGGCAGCCTTGTCGAGATAAATCCCCGTATCTTCCAAATAATCATACCCCCACAAATCATGTACTGTACTATAAATCTTATTCCCATGGGAACGGAAGTGCATGTCCGACCCGTGAACGTAATACAGCGGATCTGAAAAGACGCTTTCGTCCAACTGGTCCTTGTCCTTGCGTCCATTGTAGGAAATAAAGAAATGGTCTTTGAAAAGGAAATCCTTGTCATAGGTATAATACCACCCACTGGAATTACTGAGCAAAATTCCACCTCCGTCAAGCATGCAACATCCGTACACCTGCCCTACTTCCGTTTCATTGCGGGCATGTCCCACCCCCAGTTTCTTATCACGCAACCGTCCCGTGGGTTCATAACGATATAGCACACAAAGTTTCTTATCCACCACGTACAGATAGTCATCGCAAACTCCGGATTCAATCATATAAGACGTGGGCACCGTATCCAACCACAAGGTATCCACCGACAAGGAAGTCACGGAAATTTCGGCCACAGCATCGGGAGGAAGGCGAAAACTGGGGTTCTTATCTTTGCACCCGTGGCACAAAGCTCCCAAAAGCAAAAAAATCCAAGTTTTTTTCATGATATTCTCTATTTAACGGAACAAACATACGGAAAAATCAGGCCGGAAACAAAAAAAGAATCGTATTTTTTCGGAACCGCTCCCTCTCATACGCTCCGGACTGAAAAGGGGGCACACCCGAACGGATGTACCCCCTTAAAAAAAAGAAGGTTGTCATCTCGACAACCAATCTTTCATTAACCTTAAATCTAATACCATGAAAAACACAGTGCAAATATACGGCTTTTTTCATTCACACAATAGCTAAGCACAAAAAAATGTATGGTATTTAACTTTATTTTTCATTTGACCCTTGTTTTTCACTCCACATAGAGCACCAACCCCTTCAAATATTCCCCTTCGGGGTGGTAGATATTGACGGGATGGTCGGCCGGTTGATGCAACTGGTGAAGGATACGCACGCGACGTCCGCTCTGCGCAGCGGCGGTAAAAACGGCGGTACGGAAGTGGTCCTTGCTTACCACCTGCGAACAACTGAACGTGAACAGGATGCCGCCCGGCTTGATTTTACTGAAAGCCTTGGCGTTCAAACGCGCATAGCCTTTCAGAGCCTGCCGAAGCGCATCCTTATGTTTGGCAAAAGCCGGAGGGTCGAGAATAATCAAATCATACTGGTCTCCCATCGCATCCAAATACTTGAAAGCGTCTTCGGCATACGCCTCGTGGCGGGCATCGCCCGGAAAGTTCAATTCCACGTTGGCGCGGGTCAGGTCTATCGCCTTGGCCGAACTGTCCACGGAATGCACCAACGTGGCTCCGCCACGCATGGCGTACACGCTGAATCCTCCGGTATAACAGAACATATTCAGCACGGCACGCCCGTGGGCATAATGCTCCAACAGCGAACGATTGTCACGTTGGTCCACGAAGAATCCTGTCTTCTGGCCTTTCAACCAATCTATATGAAACTTCAAGCCGTTCTCTACCGCCACGTTTTCCGTGCTTCCGCCCATGATAAAACCGTTTTCCTGCCCCAGTTCCGCCTTGAAAGGCAGAGTGGTTTCGCTCTTATAGTACACGTTTTCCACTGTTCCGCCCGTCACGGCCACAAGTGCCCGTGCTATTTCGTGACGCGCCACGTGCATGCCCACGCTATGAGCCTGCATGACGGCTGTCTTTCCATACACATCCACCACCAGCCCGGGCAAACAGTCTCCTTCGCCATGCACCAAACGATAGGTATCATTTCCCTTTTCATGTCCGGCCACTCCGATGGCGCATCGCAAGTCGTAAGCCACTCGCAGGCGGTCTTCCCAATAGGCTCCGTCCACTGCTTTGTCCTCGAAATCCAGCACCCTGACGGCAATGGAACCGATTTGCCAATGCCCCACGGCTATAAAATCGCCCTCGGACGTCAACACACGTACCACCTCCCCTTCTTCAGGCTCTCCCTCTATATGATGGATGGCTCCGGAAAAAATCCAGGGATGGAAACGCTCCAGACTTTCTTCTTTTCCTTTCTTTAAATATAAATTCTTATACATAGTCTTTACCCTCATTTATTTATGATTCCTGCACTACGGCAAGTTCATAGTCGTTATTTTCTTTCAATGTTTCCAGTTCCCGATACAACCGTATGCACGCCCAAGCATCGGTAGCCGCATACAGTTTCTGCCCCTCGGTCAGCACGTCCGCCTCCCAGTTGGTGAGACGCTGCCCTTTACTGATCTTCTGCCCGAAGATAATGGCATACAGCTTCTGCAGGCTCATGTCCTCAATACCAAAAGCACGGACATAATCCTGCAAATCCAGGAAGGCCCGAGGCTCGAACTCGCCACGCTTATGGAGCGAGGCAAAGTCGTCACGCAACGACAAACCGACTTTCAAGACATTTTCGTCCTGTAACAAACGTTTCACACTTTCGGTCACTCCGATATGATTCAAACGAAACAGGAAACAAGTATCATCGGTAGATACCTGCAACAAAGCTACCTTATTCGTGCATCCCTTGCGGAAAGAAGGGCGCGTTTCGGTATCTACTCCCAAAACAGCCGAAGCCAACAAATAATCTACAGCCCGGGACGCTTCCGCTTCCGTCTGAATCACAAAAATACGCCCCTCGAACAGGGCACGCGGCAAAGTCGATATAAGTTTCTTGTCAAACTTACTATACAGTGTTTTCATCTTATTTTGAAAAGGTTAATCTACATCTAATTCCTCATCTTCATCGTCTTCGGGACTGTACCTGACACGATGGAGAGCCCGCATGGCATTCGTCAACGTTTGCCCCCAATACAGCACGAACGCGTTCCGGACTTCCGCCACGGCCTCGTACATGTTTTCCTCCAAGCCGATGCGGTAGGTCTCCACAAAGTTCTTCAATGCCTGATAAATATCCGCCAAATCCTCTGAAATTGTTTTTACGGCCGGCTCGTCGCTGAATTTCACTCCCTCGTTGCAAAAATCCAGGTAATCGTCCTTCTCGCCCAATAAGGCAGAAAGTGTCAGACGAACAAATTCATAATCCTGCTCCGAAACGAAAGCTTCGGGAAGAAAGTCCTCTGCGCCCTCAATATCCTCCAACAAGGCAGCCTTCAAATAGAGTAAAGGCAAGAGTTTTAATACGGTATCCGTGAAATCCCGGCACTTCCTCCCTTCCGATTGTTCCAAATAGGCACAAAATTCGGCTGCCACGGTTACAAATTCCACAGTATTCCGAGAATATACTATCGTTTTCTTATCATTCACATTCATGGTGCTCTCTCATCATTTTCTAAAAACCGCAAAGCTACAAAAATTTGAGCGAAAAAATAGCAAAATTGATGATTTTCATTTACTTTTGTAGTTGTTTTCATACCGACAAGCCAAGATGAGTAAAAAAAATCCGACGATACAAACTACCAAATTAGGAAACAAAGTACAGAAAGGAAAAGGAAAAAAGCCCGAAAAAAAGACAGAAGCGGAAGAACATGTGCTGAATGCGGGAGAAGAACCGGTAGGCCATAAGGAAACCATACGCTTTTTTTTCGGACTGGTACTCTTAATCCTGGCTCTTTTCATGCTGTTGTCTTTCACCTCCCACCTGTTTACCGGCGCGGAGGACCAATGTCTCATAGAACAAGGGGCAATGGAGGGATTCCTGAATTATGCCGGAGCCGTGGGAGCCTACTGCGCCAACTATTGGATAAACCGCTGTTTCGGATTATCGGCCTTCATCCTTCCCGTTTTTCTGATTATTGCAGCCATGAAACTGACCCGCGCCTATAAGGTCAGGCTTTGGAAATGGTTTCTGAACTGTTCCATACTCATCATCTGGCTTTCTGTTACCTGTTCCTATTTCTTTCAACAAACGTTTGAAGGTCTGAGTGGATGGAACTTCATCAACCCCGGCGGCGACCACGGCTTATTTATCAGTAACTGGCTCAACCAACGTATCGGCAAGGTGGGCACGTTTATGGTACTGCTCCTGACCGCTGTCGCCTACCTGGCTTACTTGAGCAGCGAAACGATACAATTGGTACGGCGAATCCTGAATCCGGTGGACTACATCAAGTCGAAACTCCCGGCAAAAGCAGCAGACGGGGAAACCGAACCGGCTGAAGATTCTGCCGCCCCGGAAACCGCCGACGACACTGCCGACTGCATAAAAGAGGAGGAAGAGTATCCCGTTCAAACCACCATAAATTTCGACATGGACGCCTCGCTTAAGGAAGAGAAAGAGGACGAAACGAACGAAGAAGAAGAAACGGATGATCCGGACAAACAGTCCGATTCCCCAAAAGCAACTCCCGAACTGGACATCGTGGAAACAGAAAAAGAGGAACTTGCCGACGCGAGCGGCATGGGAGCCTTGGAACCTTACGACCCGAAGCTGGATTTGGAAAATTACCATTACCCTACGCTCGAACTGTTGGACAAACGTAACGATGAAGATGCGCCCATCGACATGGAAGAGCAAAACAAAAACAAAGACCAAATCATTGAAGTGCTCCAGAATTTCGGCGTAGGCATATCTTCCATAAAAGCCACGGTGGGACCGACCATCACGTTATACGAAATCACTCCGGCAAAAGGAGTACGCATCTCACGTATCAAAAATCTGGAGGACGACATCGCATTGAGCCTGAGCGCACTGGGCATCCGTATCATCGCTCCCATACCGGGCAAAGGGACTATCGGTATAGAAGTACCGAATGCACGGCCCCGCATGGTGTCGATGGAAAGTATTCTGAACAGCCGGAAGTTCCGCGAGTCGGACTACGAACTGCCCATCGCGTTGGGTAAAACCATCACGAACGAGGTTTTTATGGTGGATTTGGCCAAAATGCCTCACCTTTTGGTGGCCGGTGCCACCGGACAGGGTAAATCTGTCGGACTGAATGCCATCATTACGTCCTTATTATATAAGAAGCATCCGGCGGAACTGAAGTTCGTCATGGTAGACCCGAAAAAGGTGGAATTCAGCATCTACTCACCCATCGAAAACCATTTCCTGGCGAAGATTGCCGACGGAGACGACGAGCCTATCATTACGGACGTACAAAAGGTGGTGGCCACGCTGAAAAGCCTCTGCTGTGAAATGGACACGCGCTACGACTTGCTGAAAAAAGCCCGTGCCCGTAATATCAAAGAGTATAACGCCAAATTCAAAAACCGCCAACTCAATCCTGAAAACGGGCATCGTTTCATGCCTTACATCGTAGTCGTCATCGACGAGTTCGGAGATCTGATTATGACGGCCGGAAAAGAAATAGAACTGCCTATCGCCCGCATCGCACAATTGGCCCGGGCCGTGGGAATTCACATGATCATCGCTACCCAGCGCCCGACCACCAACATCATTACGGGTACCATCAAGGCAAACTTCCCGGCACGAATGGCCTTTAAAGTAAGCGCCATGATCGACTCTCGTACGATTCTGGACCGCCCGGGAGCCAACCAACTTATCGGACGAGGCGACATGCTTTTCCTGAGCGGTAGCGAACCGGTACGGGTACAATGTGCTTTCGTCGATACACCGGAAGTGGAGCGAATCACGACCTATATCGCCAAACAACAGAGTTACCTCGGCCCATTCGAACTACCCAAAGTGGAAATGGAAGGGGAAGAAAGTAACGCAGGTGCTGTAGACATGACCCATCTTGACCCACTATTCGAAGAGGCCGCACGCCTTATCGTGGCTACTCAACAAGGTTCCACCTCTATGATACAACGTAAATTCGCTATCGGATACAACCGTGCGGGACGTCTGATGGACCAACTGGAAAAAGCAGGTATCGTAGGAGCGGCACAAGGCAGCAAGCCCCGGGAAGTGCTGTGTATAGACGATACCGACTTGGAGATGAGACTGAACAATTTAAGATAACCTGATAAAGAAGCTGAAAAGATGAAAAAGATATTATGGACTGCGGCTTTGTGCCTTTCCCTTATCCCGGCAAAGGCGCAGCAAACGCTCGATGCACGAAAGATACTGGACGAAACAGCCTCCCTGTTTACGAGCAAAGGCGGTGTCAAAGCTACCTTTAAAGCTGACAATTTCACCGAAGGCAACTTACAAGGAAGCGCCACGGGCACGATGTGCATTCAAGGCAACAAATTCCAAATGACCACACCGGATATGATTACCTGGTACAACGGCGAAACGCAATGGAGTTACATGAAAGCTAATGATGAAGTCAATGTTAGTGTACCGACTCCGGAAGAACAGCAAAGCATGAATCCCTACACGTTCGTCAACTTGTACAAAGAAGGATATCATTATCAACTCAAGGAAAAGACCCTGCGCGGAAAAAGCTGTTATGAAATCACGCTGACCGCCCGCAACAAACAGAAAAGTCCGCACACGATTATTCTGGATATCAACAAGGATAACCATAACCTGATGTGCATCCGTATGCAACAACGTAAAAAAGGACAGTGGACACGTATCTCCATCCAACAGTTGCATACCGGACAATCGTTCGCAGCAACAGACTTCGAATTCAACCCGAAAGATTATCCGCAGGCTGAAATCATAGACCTGAGATAAGTCTGCTTATACATTAATTATATATACATACAAACCCCAAAAGATTATGGAACATATTCGTTGCTTAATTATCGGTTCCGGCCCTGCCGGATATACAGCGGCCATCTATGCAGGCCGTGCCAACCTTAACCCCGTATTGTACGAGGGCATACAGCCTGGCGGCCAGTTGACCACCACGACCGAGGTTGAAAATTTCCCGGGTTATCCCGAAGGTATAGCCGGTCCGGACCTGATGGAAGACTTACGCAAACAGTCCGAACGCTTCGGAACGGACATCCGTAATGCCATTGCCATTAAAGCGGATCTAAGCGAACGCCCCTATAAAATCACATTCGATAACGACAGTACTGTAGAAACCGATGCCCTTATCATTGCCACCGGAGCCACGGCTAAATACTTGGGACTGGAAGATGAAAAGAAATATGCCGGTATGGGTGTCAGTGCCTGTGCCACCTGCGACGGGTTCTTTTACCGTAAAAAAACTGTAGCCGTAGTGGGCGGCGGAGATACGGCTTGCGAGGAAGCCACCTATTTGGCCGGACTGGCAGCCAAGGTTTATCTGCTCGTGCGTAAACCTTTCCTCCGCGCTTCCAAGATCATGCAGGAACGCGTACTGGAAAATCCTAAAATAGAAGTACTATTCGAACACAACGCAGAAGGTTTGTTCGGCGAAAACGGAGTGGAAGGCGTACACGTGGTAAAACGCAAAGGAGAAGCCGACGAGCAACATTACGACATTGCTATAGACGGATTTTTCTTGGCCATCGGACACAAACCCAACTCGGATATCTTCAAACCGTGGGTGAAAACCGATGAAACCGGCTATATCCTTACTGAGGGCGACTCTCCACGCACCGGTGTACCCGGTGTTTTTGCGGCCGGAGACGTTGCCGATCCTCATTATCGCCAGGCCATCACAGCCGCAGGCAGCGGATGTAAAGCGGCCATCGAGGCAGAACGTTATCTGGCAGAACACAAGTTATAAAAGGCAATACATATAAGTAGAAACAGTGCATTCTTCCATTTTTATACGGAGAAAACCGTTGAAAAGTTTGGCAGAATGCACTGTTATTCGTAACTTTGCAGCCGATTTAGTCCAGAGAGGCTCAAAAAAGTGAAGCCACAACGGCATCCGCCTCATGGAAAAACCCGTTTAATCCATTAAAATGTACGCAATTGTAGAAATTAACGGTCAGCAGTTCAAGGCTGAAGAAGGCAAAAAGCTGTTTGTACACCACATTCAGAACGCCGAGGCTAACCAAGCTGTTGAATTTGAGAAAGTGTTGTTGGTAGACAACAATGGTAACGTAACCGTAGGCGCTCCCACCGTAGAAGGTGCAAAGGTGGTTTGCGAAGTTGTTTCTCCGCTGGTAAAGGGCGACAAGGTATTAGTGTTCCACAAGAAGAGAAGAAAAGGTTATCGTAAACTGAATGGCCATCGCCAACAGTTCACCGAAGTAACCATTAAACAAGTTATTGCTTAATCCTTAAAAGTTAGAAGAAAATGGCACATAAAAAAGGTGTGGGTAGTTCTAAGAACGGCCGTGAATCAGCATCACAGAGATTAGGCGTAAAGATTTTCGGTGGACAGAAATGTGTAGCCGGTAACATCATTGTTCGCCAGCGTGGCACAGTTCACTATCCCGGTACAAACGTAGGTATGGGTAAGGATCATACTCTTTACGCATTAGTAGACGGTGTAGTAACTTTCAAGAAAGGTTCCTACAAAGGTCGCCAAGACAGAAGCGTTGTTTCTGTAGAAGCTAAAGCTGAAGCATAATAACGAGTTTATTACAAACAGCATAAATAAAAGCCATTCCTTTGGGAATGGCTTTTATTTTATCCTTTGTAGAAAAGTCAGTCTCAACCGACCGACCTTGTCACCAGTACTTTGTCGATACGCGCTCCGTCCATGTCCATGATTTCAAATACGAAACTATTCCATTCCAACTTCTCTCCACTACGAGGAATACGCTGCAAGCGGTCGAGTATCAGACCGGCCAACGTATGATATCCGGAAGCTTCATATAAATCACCGCAGTCGAAATAACACAACAGGTCGTATAAAGAACATTGGCCGTCTACCAGCCAACCTCCGTTGTCTGCACGTTTGATGATTTCCGGTTCATCTTCTTCATTATCCATACTTCCCACAAGTCCTTCAAATATATCCTTCAAAGTAACCATTCCCACAAAGTCACCGAACTCATCGCAAATCAATGCGCGGCTGATTTTTCTCACCTTCATTTGCTCCAGAACTTTATAGATGCTCATTCCCTCGTGAAAATATACTGCCTCCCGTGCCAAATCACCGACTTTGAAGTCTTCGTCACTCAACTTCATCACCAAATCTTTTAGCCAAATCATTCCCTTCACATGATCCAAATCACCGTCTGCCACCGGATAAGATTCATATAAATCCCGTTTCAGCACCTCCTGTATCTCCCGGGCCGACATTGCAGTATCCAACCACACCACATCGCTTTTATGCGTCATGATAGAACCTATCTTCAAATCTCCCAACATGAAAACGCGCTGCATGATGTTCTGTTCCACGGGTTCTACAGCCCCTTCTTCCGCCCCTTCCTTAATGATAGATTTGATTTCTTCTTCGGTCACTTTTCCGTCGTCTCCCTTTATTCCCAGCAGATTAAAGATGAGTTCCGTACTCTTGGAAAGCAACCAAACGAAAGGAGAGGCTATCATCGCCAACACATTCATAGGTCGTGCCATCAACTTGGCCACGGCTTCCGCCACACTCAAACCGATACGTTTCGGCACCAGTTCACCGAAAATAATCGTAAGATAGGTCACCACCACCACAATCGTACCTTGCGCCAATACGGCAGCATAGGCAGAAGAGACACCACATGAAAGCATAAAGTCCGTCAAGTCCGTAGCTATCTTATTACCGGAATAAATACCGGTCAAAATGCCAATCAGCGTAATACCAATCTGTACGGTAGACAAAAATCTGTCGGGATTACCAGACAGGTCCAAAGCTTTCTGTGCCGCCTTGCTCCCCTTCTTCGCATCCGTGGACAGACGAGACTTCCGCGCTGAAATCATGGCCACTTCCGACATCGAGAATACTCCGTTCAACAAAATCAATCCGATAATAATTAAAATCTCACTCATCTTACTTTTTCCGTCTATAATCTATAATTATTTATTTCCTTCATCAGTCTCCATAGAAATGGAATTCGGCGTTCTTAGAATGTCATGGCTATTACTTGAATAAACAAGATAAGAAAAACCATCGCAATGGGATAGACCGTAGCGTATGCCACACCGGGAATGTTGCTGTCCACCATAGAGTCTGCTGCAGCTAGTCCCGGTGTACTCGTCATCCCTCCGGTAATCGTTCCTAAGAGATCTAACACCGAAACCTTAAAAATTAAACGTCCGACCACAACAGATACCAGCATAGGCACTATCGTAATAGCTGCTCCCACACCGAACAGTAGCCAACCGCTACTCTGGAATGTCTCGACTAAAGTTTTACCGGCAGAAGTACCTACCTCAGCCAAAAACAAAAGCAATCCCAACTGCCTAAGCAAATGATTGGAAGGCCCTGACATGGACCATAATATAGGACCGGTTTTTCCTATCGCACTCAACACCAAAGCCACGATAAGCACTCCTCCGGTCAGCCCGGGAGAAAAAGACATTCCGTCGCCGAACGATATATTCAGCTTACCGAACAATACGCCCAATACGATTCCCATGGCAATAGGGAAAAAATCAGTATCGGACAGCAACTTGGCATTATTACCCAACATACAAGCCAAACCGTTCAATCCGTCTTTTTCGCCCACCACCATCAGTTTGTCTCCGAACTTCAGGGCCAAATCGGGTGAAGGGGCAAGGTCTATACCGCTCCGCCTCACCCGCGTCACGGTACAGCCGAAGTTCTGATGCAAGTTCAAGTCTCCCAATTGCTTGTTAATCATATTTTTATTGGTCAACAGCAAAGACTGGATATCCTGACTCTCCACCAACGGCAATTCGCCCTCCTTACGCTCTCCCAGCAATACGCCTAATTGAGAAAGTGCATCCTCGCTCCCCACAGCCTGCACCCAGTCTTCGGCATGCAAAGATGTATGTCCCATCGGAATAAGAATCTCCCCTCCGGATTTGACCCGCGACACCACAGCACCCGTCATCCGTCCCACATTCAACTGTGCCAAAGTACGTCCGAAGACCTGAGGGTTCGTCACTTTGAATATGCAAGTCTGCAATTCCGGATACTTGCTACGCCGTTCGGCTTCCAGCCTACGGGCTTCCTGCTCAAGATCCACACGCAACATCTTCGGCAACAACTTGACAAAAAGTATCACCCCGATGACTCCGAACGGATAGGCAATACCATATGCAATAGAAGCCAAAGGCGAGTTCGTACTGTCAATGGCCACGGCAAGTCCCGGTGTACTGGTCAACGCACCGGCTATCAACCCTACCACACTGGGAGTATCGATACCAAAAGCATATTTCAATCCTACGGCCGTCAACGAAGCCGAAGCCACTATCAACATAGTAATCAGAATCAACGTCTTGCCCTTCGTGCGAAAAGAATCAAAGAAACCGGGACCCGCCTGGATACCTATGGTAAAGATGAACAACACCAATCCGAAGTTGCCCAATTCCTTAGGAATAGAAACCCCGAAATGCCCGAAGAGCAAAGCAATGAAAATAACAGCCGACACATCAAGGGAAACTCCGCGAATTTTAATACGCCCCAGCATAAACCCCAAGGCCACAATGAGAAACAAGGCAAAATAAGAAGAATTCAATAGTTCTGTCCACATAGATTAATTGTAATGGATGTGTTTTGCAAAGATAGGGATAAAAACGAAAGTCCCCCAAAAGTTCCATTAAAAACTTTCAGAGGACTTCATTTTTATATGACCGCCACCCGAAGGTGACTTTCATCCATTACTCATTCATCGTCAGTGCAGCCCGGCTATTTCCAGCCTCTTCCACGGCTTTCACCGTCACTGCTACGTAATCGGAAGATGTCTTGAACTTAGGCATGTCCGGAGCTACGACCGTAATCACCATGTCATCTTCTCCATTCTCACCTACAAAGACATGATTGGTCGGATTGACACCGTAGTAATATACGCCCTTCTTGGCATCGAACTTGGATTCACCCGGCTTCAAGGCATTACCGAAGCTGAGTCTCAACACACCGTCCTTCACACTGCAACGCACGGCCCTTGCTATCACGGAATCCTTGGCTTCTACACTGAAGCCATAGTTATCCCCTTTTACGAAACGTACACGTGCCGGAACATTTACCCGAGCCTCGTTGAACGCTACCGTAGCTACTTCACTTGCATTTACGGCTGCCACCATCATCATGGCGCTAACCATAGTCATTAACTTCTTCATAATTTCAATCTTTTTACCTTTAATATATACTTGGCCTTCATGGCCTCTCCTAAAAACAATACAAAGATACGGAGGTTCAGTCCCGAATGCAAGCAAAAAGACCTCTTTTAACACGTATGGAGAAATAATATTGACTTATATCAAGAAATCCCGTTCATTCGTTTGTCTTTTATGGCAAAACAGTTACAATATGTTAGCAAACGGGAATGCAAGGCCATTACTACCGTATCACTTTTCTCGTCCTACGGCCGTTCTTTTCGCCATTTGACAAAGAAATAAGGAGTTTTTCGGGCTTTTTTTGCGCTCCCTACCTTTTTTTTAATTAATTTTGCAACTCACAGGAAAGTAGGATTATAAAATAAATAGTAGTATGCTTACATTAAAACTCATCAACGAACGGACCGAATGGGTCATCAAAGGTCTGGAGAAAAAACATTTCTCAGGAGCCAAGGAAGCTATCGAAAACGTGTTGGCTACCGACAAAAAACGCCGCGAAGCGCAAACACAATTAGACATCAATTTGTCGGAAAGCAAAAAACTGGCCGCACAAATCGGTGCGTTGATGAAACAAGGAAAGAAAGAAGAAGCCGAATCCATCAAGACAGAAGTAGCCCGACTGAAAGATACGAACAAAGCCCTTCAAGAAGCCATGGACCGGGCACAACAAGAACTCACCACCCTGCTCTGCGCCATCCCCAATATCCCATACGACATCGTACCGGAAGGCAACGGTGCGGAGGACAATGTGGTAGTGACAATGGGCGGCATGGAAACGGAATTGCCGAAAGACGCTCTCCCACATTGGGAACTGGCCAAGAAGTACAATCTGATAGACTTCGACCTCGGCGTGAAAATCACGGGGGCGGGTTTCCCCGTCTATCGCGGAAAAGGCGCACGGCTTCAACGTGCCCTCATCAACTTCTTCCTCGACGAGGCACGCAAATCAGGCTACGAAGAAATCATGCCTCCTACGGTAGTCAACGAAGCCTCCGGTTACGGTACCGGACAGTTGCCCGACAAAGAAGGACAGATGTACCACTGCAATCTGGATGATTTTTATCTTATCCCCACGGCCGAAGTGCCTGTGACGAACATCTACCGCGACGTCATTTTAGACGAAAAGGATCTGCCCGTCAAGAATTGCGCCTATACGCAATGTTTCCGTCGTGAAGCCGGTTCCTACGGTAAGGATGTGCGTGGCCTGAACCGTTTGCACGAATTTTCGAAAGTGGAACTGGTACGCATTGACAAACCTGAACATTCGGAACAGTCCCACCAGGAAATGCTGGCACACGTAGAAGGCTTGCTCCAGAAACTGGAACTTCCTTATCGTATCCTTCGGCTTTGCGGAGGCGACATGAGCTTTACTTCTTCCATTTGCTACGACTTCGAAGTATATTCCGAAGCACAAAAACGTTGGCTGGAGGTCAGCTCGGTGTCTAACTTCGACACTTACCAGGCCAATCGTTTGAAATGCCGTTACCGCCATACGGAGGACAAGAAGACGGAACTATGTCATACGCTGAACGGTTCGGCCCTTGCCCTGCCGCGCATCGTAGCCGCCATCATGGAGAACAACCAGACGCCCGAAGGCATCCGCATGCCGAAATGCCTCGTGCCTTATTGCGGTTTTGAAATGCTGGACGACAAACCGTGCTGAGCCATACCTATTATTATAAATCCAAACGAATAGAGCAATGAACAGAATCGTATCCAAAAGCCGCTTTTCCGAAAAGGTCTTCAAGTTTGAAATCGAAGCCCCGCTGATAGCCAAAGCCCGGAAGGCCGGTCATTTCGTAATTGTCCGCGTTGGAGAAAAGGGGGAACGTATGCCTCTGACCATAGCCGGTGCCGATCCGGTCAAAGGCACTATCACACTGGTAGTACAAGAGGTAGGACTTTCTTCCACCCGTCTGTGCCACCTGAATGAGGGGGACTATATCACCGACGTGGTCGGTCCGTTGGGCAAAGCCACACATATCGAAAAATTCGGCACGGTGGTATGTGCAGGAGGAGGAGTAGGCGTAGCCCCCATGCTTCCCATCATCGAAGCCCTGAAGGCAGCGGGCAACCGCGTGATTTCCGTGTTGGCCGGACGAAGCAAAGAGCTGATTATCCTCGAAGACGAAGTACGCAAGAGTTCGGACGAGGTCATCATCATGACCGACGACGGCAGTTATGGCCGCAAAGGACTGGTGACCGAAGGCATAGAAAGCGTCATCCAGCGCGAAAAGGTGGACAAATGTTTCGCCATCGGCCCGGCGGTCATGATGAAATTCTGCTGCCTGCTCACTAAGAAATACGGTATCCCGACTGATGTGTCCCTGAATACCATCATGGTAGACGGCACGGGCATGTGTGGTGCCTGCCGCATCTCCGTGGGCGGAAAGACACGCTTTGTCTGCGTGGACGGCCCCGAGTTCGACGGTCATCAGGTCGATTTCGACGAGATGCTCAAGCGTATGGGTGCCTTTAAAAAGGAAGAGACGGAAGAGATGCAACGGTTTGCACAAGCATCCGGAGGCACGCCCGAAAAGACGGACTGCCAAGCTGAAAAAGCCTGTGCGGCCGATGCTTCCCGAATGGATACCACGACTCCGCTCAGCGAGCTGACCGACCGTAATGCACCGTGGCGGCAAGAAATCCGGAAGGCCATGAAGCCGAAAGAACGCACGGCCATCCCGCGTGTCGTCATGCCGGAACTCGATCCTGTGTACCGCGCCACCACGCGCACGGAAGAAGTGAATATTGGCCTCAGTGCCGAGCAGGCCATGACCGAAGCCCGACGCTGCCTGGACTGCGCCAACCCGACATGTATGCAAGGATGCCCGGTAAGCATCAACATTCCGTCGTTCATCAAGAACATCGAACGGGGCGAATTCCTCAATGCCGCCCGCGTGTTGAAGAGCACTTCCGCACTCCCGGCTGTCTGCGGACGAGTTTGTCCGCAAGAAAAACAATGCGAAAGCCAGTGTATCCACCTGAAGATGAACGAACCGGCCGTAGCCATCGGCCATCTGGAACGCTTCGCTGCCGACTTCGAACGCGAGAGCGGCATGATGTCCGTCCCCGAATGTGCTCCGGCAAACGGCATCAAAGTGGCCGTCATCGGCTCCGGACCCGCCGGACTTTCATTCGCCGGCGACATGGCCAAATACGGGTATGACGTGACGGTGTTCGAAGCCTTGCATGAAATCGGCGGCGTATTGAAATACGGCATTCCGGAGTTCCGCTTGCCCAACAAGATTGTGGACGTGGAGATTCAGAACCTGGAGAAAATCGGCGTGAAGTTCGAAAAAGACTGTCTCGTGGGCAAAACCATCAGCGTACAGGAATTGGAGGACGAGGGCTTCAAAGGCATCTTCGTAGGTTCCGGCGCAGGACTGCCTAACTTCATGGGCATTCCGGGCGAGAACAGTATCAACATCATGTCGAGCAACGAATACCTGACGCGCGTCAACCTCATGGACGCCTCTAATCCGGATACGGACACCCCTATCCATTTGGCCAAGAATGTCATGGTAGTGGGCGGTGGCAACACGGCCATGGACTCCTGCCGCACGGCCAAACGTCTGGGTGCGGAACGGGTGATGATTGTCTATCGCCGTTCGGAAGCCGAGATGCCGGCCCGCCTCGAAGAGGTGAAGCACGCCAAGGAAGAGGGTATCGAGTTCCTCACCCTGCACAACCCGTTGGAATACATAGCCGACGAAAAGGGCGCGGTGAAACAGGTGGTCTTGCAAAAGATGCAACTGGGCGAACCGGATGCCAGCGGTCGCCGCAGTCCGGAACCGATACCGGGCGCCACGGAAACGCTGGACATCGACATGGCCATCGTAGCCGTGGGCGTATCCCCCAACCCGATTGTCCCCACTTCCATCCAAGGTTTGGAGTTGGGTCGCAAGAATACCATCGTGGTGAACGAGGGCATGCAGACCAACATTCCCTGCATCTTTGCCGGAGGAGATATCGTGCGCGGCGGTGCCACCGTCATCCTCGCCATGGGCGACGGACGGAAGGCAGCCAGCAGCATGCATGAGTATTTGCAGAAATAACCTGCATCACATCACATACATCAGCCCGTATGGACCGCACGGTTCCGTACGGGCTGATTCGTTAGCGCACCGTGTACAACGCCCTCCTTCCCCAGTTTGGCATTACAAACCCAGTTCCCGCCTCAACCATTCCTCCATCACCGGATCCGGAATGACTACCTGACGTTTTTCCATCTCGATAAGTTCTTTCTTCAATAATGCCCGTTTTACGATGCTCACATTGGCCGACGAGCCCAATTTGTACTTCTGCAAAACGGCACGCGTAGTGAATTCCCTGTGCACACCCTCCAGTACGGCCCGCAAAAAATTCATCTGATATGCAGTGAGGCTCTCTGTCTGCTTTTCGAACAGCGGCGTATTCTGGTCGATGATATCCTGATATGCTCCCTCGAAATCCTGTTCCGTGGCCGTCTCGTCTGTATGAATCCACACCAACCACGCCAACTGCTGCACATACGAAGAATGGTTGTCTACGGCCCGGCATATCTTCCCGGCCAACTCGGCGGAAATATGTTTGCCCGTAGCCTCAAAGCGTCCGCAAATGTAATCGACCCAATCCTCCGTCCCGATCTTGGGCAAATATACCGTATCACCGAACTTGTAAAAAGGAAGGCTCTTTTTCTCAAAAAGTTCATTCATAAGATGCTTCTTGCTGCCGAACAGGCAATACGACACCGATTTCTGTAATTGCCAAACCGAACGCAAGCGTTTCTGAAAAGCCTTTGAATCTTTAAACTCGGCTATCTGTTGGAACTCGTCAATGCACACGACTACATCGATACCTTTTTTTTGCGCAATCTTTTCCGGAAGTTGCAGGATATCGTCCACATCGTCTGCCTTGGGATTGAGTTCCAACGAGATGGAAAAATCCGTCATAGGCTCCGTGCCCAACGAAATCTTGGGGCTGATCCGCGAAAGGAACAACCGAGCATTTTCCATCCACTCCTCCAGTTTGGAAGAAGTCTGTTTGAGCACAGCCGACGCGAAAGCATCGTAAAATTCCCGTTCGCTACGACAAGAAAAAATATCCAGATAGACTACTTTCAACGTATCGGACTGAGCCAAACGGCACACTTTACGGACCAAAGATGTCTTCCCCCAACGGCGCGGAGAAATCAACACCGTATTCACACCGTGCCGGAAGTTGGACAACAAACGGGCTGTTTCTTTCTTGCGGTCGGTAAAATTGTCACCCGAAGTGGCCACACCAAAAACAAATGGCTTATTTTCCATAATCATCCTCTGTTTAACCCATCGCGAAGATAGTGATTTTCCCGTTTAGTAACAACTTTATTACTAATAACCTTATTACAAATTGCGCAACTAGCTGCCTCAACCTCCTTTTTTCTGCCCGCGCGGCACAAGCAACGACTTTATTTTCGTAACTTTGCGCCCGAAAAAAAACGTATACATGAACGCAGTCTACACCATCTTGCTGCTCATCAGCAGCAACATTTTCATGACGCTGGCCTGGTACGGCCACCTGAAGTTGCAGCAAACGGGCGTATCGTCCCATTGGCCGCTTATCGGCGTCATCCTTTTCTCGTGGATGATAGCTTTCGCAGAATACTGTTGCCAAGTACCGGCCAACCGGCTTGGCTTCGAAGGCAACGGCGGCCCTTTCAACCTGATGCAGCTTAAAGTGATTCAGGAAGTCATTTCGCTCATCGTCTTTACGGTCATCGCCACCGTGATGTTCCAAGGACAGACCCTGCACTGGAACCATCTGGCCGCCTTCTTCTGCCTCGTGCTGGCCGTATATTTCGTATTCCTTTAACCACAAGCTCCCATAAAAGCATGCAACCCACGGAAGCACAACTCCTGGAACGCCGTATCTGGCGGCATTTCAGCAAAGGACTGACCCAATACCATTTGCTGGACGACGGCGACCACATCCTGCTCGGCCTGTCCGGCGGCAAAGACTCGCTCGCCCTGCTCGACTTCATGTCGCGCCGCGCCCGCATCCACCGCCCGAAGCTCACGCTCACGGCCCTGCACGTGCGCATGGCCAACATCGACTACGAAAGCGACACGGCTTACTTGGAGGACTTCGCCGCCGTGCGCGGCGTGCGCCTCATCGTGCGCGAGACCTCGTTCGACCCGAGTACCGACACGCGCAAAAGCCCCTGCTTCCTCTGTTCGTGGAACCGCCGGAAGATGCTCTTCACCGTGGCGCAGGAACTGGGTTGCCACAAAATTGCGTTGGGCCACCATCAGGACGACATCCTGCACACGCTGCTGCTCAACCTTTCTTTCCAAGGCCAGTTCGGCACGATGCCCGCCCGGTTGCAAATGCGCAAGTTTCCCATGACGATCATCCGTCCGCTGTGCATGGTGCACGAGCGCGACCTCGCAGCCTGGGCGGCACTGCAAGGCTACCGCAAACAAAAGAAGCTCTGCCCCTACGAGACAGACTCCCACCGTTCGGACATCAAGCAAATATTCGGACAGTTGGAACAACTCAACCCCGAAGCCCGTTACTCCCTATGGAACGCATTGGAGCAGGAAGGCAAACTCTTAGAATAAGACACTGAAAAACAACACGATAAACAGCCGTCCCCGATTATCCGGAGACGGCTGTTTCAATCTCAGCCGAACGATTTTCAAATCTCAGCCAAACGATTTTCCGTTCTGCGCCAAACGATTTTCAAATCTAAGGCGAACGATTTTCCACCTCGTTTTCCACCTCATTCCACCTTGCGTTTTCCGCAAAATGCACTATCACAAAACAAGACAAAGCCTCCACGTCAACGCTGCTCCACCATTCGGATGGTACCGTCCGCATTGTGGTAGAGCCGGTCCACACAAATGGAACGCAGCCACGGGTCTCCAGAGAGCGCGCTGTTATGGTAAAAGGCGAACCACTGGCCTTTGTACTGCACGATGGAGCCATGGTTGGTGACACCCGTTTCCGGACGGGTGGGCTGCATGTAAATGCCAATATGTTTCCACGGCCCGAGCGGATGGTCGCTGATGGCATAATGCATGCGGTTCCATCCTGCCACACCCTCCTGTCCCGGTTCGTGGTTGTCGGAATAGGACAGATAATATTTGCCATTGTATTTGTGAATCCACGTAGCCTCGTGGAAATCCACCAACCCTTCCATGGTCCGCATCGCGCCGTCCAGTTCCATCATGTTATCCTTCAGCCGTCCGCCCTTGCACGTGCCGCCCCCGCCGTTGTAAATATAAGCCTGTCCGTCGTCGTCCACAAACACGCAAGGGTCGATGAGGGGATCCATTCCTTCGATGTATCCCTGCACGGTGAAGTTGGCAGCCGGTTCCTTGCTCGTGGCCACCCCGATTTTCCAACTTCCGTTCCAATCGGTCTCGCTAGGATGGGGAAAATAGAAATAGTACGTACCGTCCTTATAAGCACAGTCCGGCGCCCACATGAAGCCGCCCTCCTTGCGTCCCCAAGGCACCTGCGAGGCGCGGAGGATTTCTCCATGGTCTGTCCAATGTACCATATCATCAGTGGAAAACACATGATACTGGTCCATCAGGTCGCAACCGCGAGCCGGTGCGATGTCATGGGAGGCATACACATACAAGCGTCCGTCGGCCCAGACATGGGCTGAGGGGTCGGCTGTGTATATATGGCGGATAAACGGATTCGGTGCCAGGCTGTCTATCGTCTCTTTTCCTTTCCCGGCTTCACTTGTAACGGCGGAATGGCGTTGCGCCACGCACGCCGTCAACAAAAGGGCACATACGCCCCATATACTCTTTTTCATACATTCATCTTTGATTACAGTAAAACTTTATTTCTCAAAAAGCTACCGGACTTCACAAGTGTCCGTCTCACTTGCGCCGCTCTACCATGCGGATGGTGCCGTCGGGATTGTAATACAAACGGTCCACGCAGACGGAACGCAGCGCGGGATTGCCGGACAAGGCTATCGAATGGTAAAAAGCAAACCATTCGCCCTTGTATTCCACGATGGAGCCATGGTTGGTGAAACAGTCCGAACCACCCATGTAAATGCCCATGTACTTCCACGGCCCGAGCGGGTGGTCGCTCACGGCATAGCGCATACGGTTGTACCCCTCCACGCCTTCTTGTCCGGGATTGTGATTGTCGGAATACGAAAGATAATACTTCCCGTTGTATTTGTGCACCCATGTAGCCTCGTGGAAATCCACCAATCCCTCCATGGCCTGCATCGCGCCGTCTATCTCCATCATGTTGTCCTTCAGCCGACCGCCCTTGCACGTGCCGCCCCCGCCTTGGTACAGGTAGGCCTGCCCGTCGTCGTCCACAAACACGCAGGGGTCGATAATCGGATCCAAACCCTCGATGTAGCCCTGCACGGTGAAGTTGGCAGCCGGTTCCTTGCTCGTGGCCACCCCGATTTTCCAACTTCCGTTCCAATCGGTCTCGCTAGGATGGGGAAAATAGAAATAGTACGTACCGTCCTTATAAGCACAGTCCGGCGCCCACATGAAGCCGCCCTCCTTGCGTCCCCAAGGCACTTGCGAGGCGCGGAGAATCTCGCCGTGGTCGGTCCAGTGCACCATGTCGTCGGTGGAAAACACATGATACTGGTCCATCAGGTCGCAACCGCGCGGCGGATCGATGTCATGGGAGGCATAGACATACAAACGTCCGTCGGCCCAGACGTGGGCTGAAGGGTCGGCCGTATAGAGATGCCGGATGAAAGGATTGGGAGCGAGGCTGTCGATTTGCACAGTCTCCTTTTGTTCCCGGTCTTTGCTGCTGTCCGATGCGGAACGGGAGGCGGTACAGCCTGCCCACAGCAAAGCGCATACTGCATAAACGCATTTCTTCATAAATGTGGTTTGTTAGGTTGTTAAAACAAAAATCTTATCCTGCTTTTACCCCAAGCAAGGATGCCCGTTACGGATTTTTCAAAACAAAATTATCGAAACAAGGCCGCCCTGCCAAGGTTCCGCACCGATTTATGGCATACCCTGCCGTAAATTGACGCATTATTGCTATTTTTGCAAACAAACGTACACTTCCGCGCACTACGACATGAAAGACTTTGCCGCCATAGACTTTGAAACCGCCAACGGGCAACGCTCCAGCATTTGCAGCGTAGGCCTCGTGGTAGTCCGCGACGGGGAAATAACCATCCGGCATTACCGTCTGGTACGCCCCTATCCCAATTACTATAATTACTGGAACACGCAGGTTCACGGGATGTCCTTTCAGGATACGGCCCATGCCGCCCCTTTCCCGGAGGTGTGGCGCGAAATCATACCCTTGATTGAAGGTTTGCCCTTAGTGGCCCACAACCGTCCGTTTGACGAAGGATGCCTGAAAGCCGCCTTCCAAGCCTACGGCATGGAGTACCCCGGTTACCCGTTCCATTGCACCCTCCGCGCTTCCCGTCTTGCATTCGGCCGGGACTTGCCCAACCATCAACTGCAAACAGTAGCCCTCCGCTGCGGATACGACCTGACACAGCACCATCATGCCTTGACCGATGCGGAAGCATGCGCCAGGATTGCCCTGAAAATCCTGTGACGGCCGCCCCAGCTGTTGCACAAAAAAGACCGTCCCTGCACAGAAAGCATCCGTACAGGGACAGTCCCGGAAAATGAAAAACAGTTATATCTTATTACGATTCCGGCCGGAGCACTTCCACCGGCTTCTCGTTCATGCAACGGCGCACCTGTCCGTAAACGATGAGCGACACCACCACGCATATACCGCACACGATGACCGCCATCAGTCCTACGCCCGGTGTTTCACCGTAGTGGAAATACTCCATCCATTTGTGCATGAGCAACGCCGCCGGGAAGTAGGCCAACACGCCGCCCGCCACGACATAAAGCAAATAAGACCGGAGTTGAGGCCGGAAAACATCCCGGAAACCCGCGCCCATCACCCGGCGGATGGCCATGCTCCGCCGACGCAAGCGCAAGGAGTAGAGCAGCATGGAGAACACACCGGAGAACGTTATCAGTACGCTGAACACCGTCAAAGCACTCAGAAGATTGGCGTAATACGTTTCCTCTTTGTAATTTCCCGATATGTATTCGTCCAATGACGACAGCATGATTTTCTCTTCCGGCACGTCAAAACGTCGCAACACGCGACGGACGGCGGCTTCGGCATCTTCGCGCTTACCCTCTTCATACTTGATATATACGGCATCATGCTCAAAGAAGTCACATTGATGATTCTCCGGAACACCTACCAACATCATCTCTTCTTCTCCTTTATGGAAATCCGACAAACGGATGTCCACTTCGCCCACAATATTCAATGCCTGATGCTCGTAATGCGTATTATAGTCTGTTTTTAACAGGATGCACTGCTCATTACCCGTCATTTTACCGGTGTACAACCGTGCCTTGCGCACATCCTTCACGTTGAACGCCTGCATGGCAGAGCCATTGAACAGAACTTGCAGTTTACCGGCCTGCTCGGCCTTTTGGGAGAACGTAGCACCATTCTTGGACTTGATTCCGAAAAACTCCATGGCACGGAAAGGAATCTCCGCATATCTCACACCCTTATCCCCACTTTCATAACTTTCTTTTCCTTCAGCCAGTTCTTCTTCCGTCCACACCGAAATATAGTGCAACGACACCGGGTTGAAAATATCACCGGGCATGGCTATTGCATCCGTAATACCCGAACTGGATTCTTTACGGAACTCTTGGGGCAAACTTTTAAATATAGACATATAGTTATACACCTCATCCTGTCCCCGCAAAGTCAGCCACCCGGTGTACAACCGCAAGATGTTGTTGCGCTCGAAGCCCAAATCGGAATGAATCATCCCGGAAATCTGGCGTTGCATCCCCAACGAAAGGAAAAGCAGCAACGCACTCGCGAAACATTGCACCACGAGCATCCACGCGTGTGTCCGCTGTCCCTGAGACTGACCGCAGAAAGACAAGCGATAAGTATTCTGCATCTTCCACACCGGATACCCCATCCCTACGAGGCAAAGCAACATCACGAATCCCGACACCACAGCAAGGCAACGGCCTATCTGCCCTGCATCGCCCAACACATAACCCTCATACCTCAACCACTCTTCGCCCATCGCTACCAACAACAGCCCGAGGAACACCACCGGTAACACCTCAGTAAGCATCCATTTGGCATTCTGCGCATCCGAGGCACCCAAGCTCCGCCGCAAAGCATACTCACGGATTCGTCCTAAAAATATAGACGTGTAAACCGCCAACAGATTCACTACGGCACTCAACACCAATAGCAAAGACACCGCTACAAACGCCAGTTGGTAAAAGTAAGCCCGGACAAAACCGGAGCCGTCTCCCATCTTGTGAAACATACGTAAAGGGGTCAGCACCAGTTTTCCCATGGGATAACTATCTTTTATATCCACGCGTAAAAGTTCGCTTTCCGTCCGCTCCGGACGGGATGTGCGTACCATAATCCTGAAATTTTCATGGACCGCACTATTCCTCTCATAATCCTCCACCCACAACGGGCTGATAAAGTCATAATGCAAATTGCTCTTTCCCCGGCAGTCCTCCACCACGGCTCCCACTGTATAAAGCAACTGCCGCCACTTCTGTATGTGGCATACACTCTCGCCACACACGTCTATACGCCCGAACAACTTGCGGGCCATAGTTTCGGTCAAGACAATCCGGTTATCCGCAGCCGCCACTTCTTCAAGCGAACCGGAAAGAACACGGCATCCCAACAAGGCTACCATCTCCGTAGATGCAGACAGCTCTTGCGCATAAAAAACCGTCTCGGGACGATCCGGCAGGTAAACACGTTCCCGCCCTCCTTGGTAACGGTACATGCCAACCATAGCTTCCTTCCCCAACACACTTCTTACCCTGTCACCCCAACGATACAACAGGGATTCGGTATGCTCCAAAGAATCTTCCCGTTCCACCACATACAAATCCTTATACCCCGGCCGGAAACTGTCATAATGCGTCTCCGTCCACAGCCAGTTCACGCTGAACGTCAGACACACGATGCTCACCGCCAAACCGACCACGGAGACCACGGCCTGCCATCCTTGGTGGCGCAGGCCGCGAAGAGCCTGCTTGAAATTCTGAATCCATAAACCCATGACAATCTTCGCCTCTAAAGGTTCTGCAATCCGGCTTCTTCCTCACCCAGCACATGCCCGTCGAACAGATGGATGATGCGGTCGGCATACCCTGCATCATGCTGCGAATGGGTCACCATGACGATGGTCGTCCCCTCGCGGTGTAGTTCGCTAAGCAATCCCATCACCTCCTTGCCGTTCTTGGAATCCAAGTTTCCCGTCGGCTCGTCGGCCAGAATCAACTTCGGACGGGTCACGATGGCACGGGCGATGGCCGTGCGCTGCTGCTGTCCTCCGGAAATCTGGCGCGGATAATGGCGTGAACGGTGCATGATGTCCATACGGGCCATGGCCTCCTCTACCCTGCGTTGGCGTTCCTGCTTCGGCACACCCATGTAGAGCAACGGCAAGGTGATGTTCTCCTGCACCGTCAGCTCGTCGATGAGGTTGAAACTCTGGAACACGAACCCCAACATGCCTTTGCGCAATTCGTTCCGTTTCGATTCGCTACAGGAGGACACATCTTTCCCGTCGAGCAGATATTGCCCTGAAGACGGGCTGTCCAACAAGCCGAGAATGTGGAGCAACGTAGACTTGCCGCAGCCCGAAGGCCCCATGACGGCCACAAACTCACCCTGCCCTATCTCGATATTCACTTTGTCCAAAGCCCAAGTTTCCACTTCGTCTGTCTTGAACACTTTCGTCAATTCATTCACTTGAATCATCGTTTCCATACATTATTCTCATTTATAAGTTAATATTCATGTTTAAGACTCCGGCCGGAGCACTTCCACCGGCTTGTCGTTCATGCAACGGCGCACCTGTCCGTAAACGATGAGCGACACCACCACGCATATACCGCACACGATGACCGCCATCAGTCCTACGCCCGGTGTTTCACCGTAGTGGAAATACTCCATCCATTTGTGCATGAGCAACGCCGCCGGGAAGTAGGCCAACACGCCGCCCGCCACGACATAAAGCAAATAAGACCGGAGCTGGGGTCGGAAAACATCCCGGAAACCCGCGCCCATCACCCGGCGGATGGCCATACTCCGCCGACGCAGACGCAAGGAGTAGAGCAGCATGGAGAACACACCGGAGAACGTAACCAACACGCTGAACACCGTCAAGGCCGAAAGCAAACCGGCGTAATAAGTCTCTTCCTTGTAGCTGTCTGCCATATATTGCTCCAACGGCATCAGGTGAATCTTATCCTCGGGTACGTCGAACCTCCGCAACACGCGGCGTATGGCAGTCTCTGCGTCCTCGCGTCGTCCCGGCGCGTGTTTGACATACACCGCATCGTGTTCCACGAAACGGCATTCGTGACGGTCGGGGATACCGACCCACATCAATGGACGTTCTTCTTCGTGGAAATCGCTCAGGCGCACATCCATGACGCCTTTCACTTCCAACTTTCCGGCAATATGGTTAGTCCACGTAGAATACCACATTACATTATGTCCGGTATCATCGGAGCCGACATAAAGGTTCACCTTCCGGAAGTCTCCCGCCCGGAACTTCCTGCAAGCCGCCTCGTTGAACATGACCGGCTCCACACCGTCCTGTTCCGGCTGTTCTTCCAACCGCGCACCTCTCGCAACGTGCAGGTGGAAAAAGTCGAAAGCCGCATAAGGAACATCCATATAATCTATTTCGTTTTCGGGTGTCAACCTGTCGTCCTTCTTCCCGTTCCATTCTTCTTCGGTCAGCAGGTTGATGCGCCTCCGCGAAAAACGGTTGAAAATATCCGCAGGCAAGGCTATGGCATCCGTGATGCCGGCAGCCGCCTCCTTCCGGAACTCCTGCGGCAAATCGTAAAATATGGATTTGAAATTAAAAGGCTCTTCTTCGCCGGGCCAGTATTTCCGCCCGGTGTGCAAACGCAATATGTCCTCCCGTTCAAAGCCAAGGTCTTGGTTCATCATCCCCGACAACTGGCGTTGCATGCCCAAAGAGATGAACAGCAAGAAAGCCGATGCGAAACATTGCACCACCAACAGCCAAGCATGGGAACGGCCTGCGGAAGCTCCTCCGCCCAACGTAAGCCGGTAGGCCCGGCGCACCTTGTGTACGGGATAACCCGTCCCGGCCACCACCAACACGAACACAGTACACACGACTTGGGCGAAACAGACATACACATGCGAAAGATTGCCGGGCACTTGGCCCTCGTGCGCCAACCACTCCAAGGCCACGCAGCCCAACAAAATGCCCGACAAGGCAACGGGCATGATCTCCGTCAGCATCCAAACGGCATTCTGCCACGCCGACGCTCCCAAACTGCGGCGCAAGGCGTATTCGCGCACCCGTCCCAGAAAAACGGAAGTGTACACCGCCAAAAGGTTGACTACGGCACTCCACAGCAACAAGACGGAAATCAGCGTGAACGCCAAAGGGTAAAAATAAGCGTGCAGGAAAGATTCACCGTAACCCGTCTTATGCGCCGTGCGCAAGGGGATAAGCCGGAACTTCCAGTGACTTTTATCCGACGGCAAGTAAATCCGGCTGAACGCTTTCTCCACAGCCGACGGGTCGTCCGTACGAATGCAGGCACTATATAACATGTTATCCCATCCCGTCTCCCATTTCACCACATTAGGCGGCAATAACATCTCATAGTCCCAATACGAATCGCCTTCGTTGTCGGCCACCACCGCCCCCACGGTCAGCCAATCGGGCAGCCTCCAAGCGGAAGCCTCAAAAGTCTGTCCCACGACATCCGTCTTACCGAAAATCTTCCGAGCCAGGCTCTCCGTCAACACCACATGCCCGGGAGTAGCCAATGCTTTTTCAGGGTCACCGGACAGCACCGTAAGCCCCAAGGCACGCACCATCCCGGGAAACGAATACAAACCGCTGGCATAAAAGTACGCTTCTTCCCGCCCGTCGGGATAAATCTGGGGCCTCACCGTCATTCCGAAGATGCCGACTTCCGCCTCCCCTTCCAACAGGCTGTCCAACTGCACGACCACCGGCAAAGGCATGTAAGGCGATGTATGAGTATTCAAGTGCGTCAAACGGGCCGTATCATCATGCTGCACCAGATACAAGTCCTTGTAATCCGGACGAAAGTAATCGTAGTTCGTTTCCGTCCACAGCCAGTTCAAGCTGAACGTCAGGCACACGATGCCCACGGCCAAACCCGTGGCAGAGATTCCGGCCTGCCAACCGTGGCTGCGCAGATTGCGCAAGGCCTGCTTCAGGTTCTGAACCCACAAACTTATTGTTCCCATAGCTTCAAACTGTTTCCTTGGTTTCATTCGTCCCATGCCAATTCCTCCACGTCGCCATAACGGCTGTAACCGGACGTAATGACACGGTCGCCGGGCCGGAGACCTTCCAACACTTCATATTGCTTGGGGTTCTGCCGCCCCAAACGGATGAATGTGCGCACGGCACGGTTCTCGCCCGGCACCACCTTATAAATCCACTGTCCGCCCGTCACGGAATAGAAATCGCCACGAGGGATGGTCAGCACCCGTTCCGGGTTACCCAATTCTATCTGCACGCGCAGAGCCTGCCCGAGGCGCAAGGACGGAGGCACCTCGCCCGTAAAAGCCAAGTCCACAGTAAACATACGGTCCTTGACTTCCGGTACGACCCGCCGCACCGACATGGCATACGGCTTGCCTTTGTAAGTGCCCTTGGCAGGAAGTCCGCTTACGATGCGGTCGATGTAATACTCCCCGGGAGTGACCCGCACCTTATAGCGGTCGAGCACCTTGACTTCTCCGATTTCCCCTCCGGCCTGCACCTGTTGGCCGGGCACGACCGTGAGGTTGCTCAACTGCCCCGTGAGGGGCGCGCGCACCACGAGCCACTCCTGCTTGGCCTTCACCCGCTCGAATTTCCGGATTTCCTGTTCCCGGTCGTTGCGGATGAGCGAACGGCGCACGATGGTAGCCGCCGAGTCGTGCTGCAAACTCTCCTGTTCCAGTTCCGCCGCACGGGTCTTGTACTCGTACTCCTGCCGCGCCACCTCCAGTTCCGCCTTGCTCTTGATGCCCATGCGGAACTCCTCTTGGCTCAGGGCATAGCTGTCCGAAATGCGTTGCAACTCATAACGGTTCTGCAACACCTGCTTGCGCAGGAGCAAAGTCTTCTGCTCCATCTCGATTTCCTGCTCACGGTAGGACATGAGTTGCTTGTGCAGGGCATTCTCCTGCACCTCCATCTCGTCCAGCAGCTCGGGATTGGACAGCACCAGCAACGTGTCGCCCTGCCGCACCCGTGCGCCCTCCTCGGCCACGATGCGCTCCACGTAGCCGCTTATCCGGCTGTTCACGCGCAAGGAGAGCATGGGCTGCACCCCCCCCTCCTGCTCCACGTATTCCAAGAAGTCGGCCTGCACGGCTTCGGCCAGTCCCAACGTATCGGCCGACACGCGCTGTTTCTCGGGCGAGAACAACAAGGCCACCGTATAGGCTGCCAAGGAGAGGAACATGACGCCTCCCAACACATAATATTTGTGGCGCACGAACCACGGTTTTTTCTTGAGTTGTATGTCCATATATAATAAGGTATAAGCGTTATACGAATGGAGTCAGTCTTTCACCAGTTGTCCGTAATCCACCTGCAACGGACGGCCTTCGAAGAAATCGTAGAGCGTCAGGCTGCGCAGGGTGTAGTAGAGGCTCCAGTAAGTGTGCAGGGCATTCAGGTAATTCCGGCGCGCGGCATCTTTCTCCTCGATAGAGGCGTTGAGGTCGAGCACACTGGATTTTCCCAACACGTACAGGCGGCGTGCCACTTCGCTGCGGCGCAAGGCCGTGCTGTCCGTCCGAGCCGCCACGCGCACACGTAGCCCTTGCAGGTTGAACTGCCCTACCAACTTGCGGATATTCTGGTCGAAGTCCGTGCGGCTCTGCTCCACTTGCGTCTCCACCAAGTCTCGTTGCGAACGGGCCACGCGCACTTGTCCGCGCCCTTTTCCCCAGTCCAGGATGGGCAAGGTGATACCGATGCTCACCGCCTGTTGGTCGAGCGGATGGCGGTAGGTGGAAGAGAAATTCTCCGCCGTCTGCGTCAGACCGAAACGGAGATACAGGTCGGCTTTCAGGCCGGCGTTGGCCTTGGCCTGCGCCACGTTGCTTTCCGCCTCCAACTTGCGCCGCTTCATGTAGAGGATGTCGGGACTGTGGAGATGCGCCCACTGCAAGGCCGCCCCTTCCTCCACCATCACGTCGGGCACTTCCGTGACCATCCGTATCGCGGGCAAGGTGTCGCCTTCATGCAAACCCAGATAGGAACGCAAGTCCAAGGCGCATTCGTCCATCTCGATACGGGCATTCAGCCGATTGGTCTCCTCATTCAGGCGGTTGATTTCGAGCTGGAGCATCTCGTTCTCGGTGGTCGTGCCAATCTGGTAACGCCCCTGTGCGAAACGGTAGAGCGTGTCGGCATGGGCGAAATTCTGGCACGCCGTGGCATAGTTGCTCTGTGCCATGGCCAACGCGAAGAACTTGTCCACGGTCCGTGCGGCTACCAACTCCATCGTCTCCAGATAAGACCGCTGCGCCTCTTCGTAGCGCACCGGTTCGATGCGCCGCCTCCACTTCAGGTTGTTGTACCCGAAAAGCGACTGGCTGTAGCCGATGTTGACCGGCACGCTCTTCCATGAAAAAGTGCGGTCGCTCAGCAAATCCGTACGCAAGAGGGAGGATTCCAGGGACAACGTGCCGCCCGTCCAACTGACATTCTGCTGCACGCGCAGGGACAGGTCGGTGTTCAACAGGTTTTGCTCGACGAAACGCACCGACCCGTCTTCCATCGTGATTTGGTTGATGGAACGGTCGAGGTTCGGCCCGGAAGTCAATGTGAGGGAAGGCAAGTAATCAGCCCGGAACGAGCGATAGTCCCAATAGGCCGAGCGGAATGTATGGCGCGCGGCCAACGCGTCGGGCGAAGACTGGCAGGCCCGGAGTACCACGTCGTCCAGTCCCCAACCGCCCGAGGGCGGAAGAGGCTGTGCCGCCGTCCCCATGCCCCAACACGCCACGTATGCCACGCATCCTATCCGCATTCTGATGTCCATAAGTCTTTTTATCATTCGTTTACAACTAATCATATCCAATTTGCGTGCCAAAAATGCAAACAACTGTATTCCAGACGCGTACCCCATCCACACCGGAAAACGAGTTGTGCGGATTTGCACTTTTTATGTGCGAAAATGCACATCCGCACACATTTTTGCGTAACTTTGCCTCGCATCAAATACCATATTCTATGCCTGCATTAGGAAAAATACTCATCATAGACGACAACGAAGACGTGCTCTTCGCCCTCCATCTCCTGCTTGAACCCTACGCGGAGAAAGTCAAGGTCATGCGCTCGCCCGACCGTATCGTACATTTCATTACCGACTTCCGGCCAGACATCGTACTGCTGGACATGAACTTCACCCGCGACACCATGAGCGGACAGGAGGGCATGGACTGCCTGCAGGAAATCCTGAAACTGGACCGCCATGCCGTGGTGGTCATGATGACGGCCTACGCCGACACGGACAAAGCCGTGCAGGCCATCAAGGCCGGGGCTACGGACTTCGTGTCGAAGCCCTGGGAAAACGACAAGCTGCTGGCCACGCTCCACGCCGCCATGAAATTGCGCCGCTCACAGACGGAGGTGGGACGGCTCGAGGAACGCGTGGAAGCCCTCAGTGCCGAACGGGAAACGCCGCAACCCCTGCTCATCGGCGAGTCGGAGGGCATGAGAAACATCGTCTCCACCATCGGACGCTTGCGCGAGGCCGACGTGAACGTGCTTCTGTTGGGCGAGAACGGCACGGGGAAGGACGTAGTGGCCCGCTATCTTCTCGCCCATTCGTCGCGTGCGGCAGAACCGTTCGTGACCATCGACGTGGGTGCCGTGCCGGAAACCTTGTTCGAGAGCGAACTGTTCGGATACGAGAAAGGGGCCTTCACCGATGCCCGCAAAGAAAAGAAAGGACGGCTGGAGCTGGCCCACGGGGGTACGCTCTTCCTCGACGAAGTGGGCAACCTCTCCCCCGCCGCCCAAAGCAAGCTGCTCACGGCCTTGGAGAAAAGGCGCATCGTGAGGCTCGGCGGCACGCGCGAGATTCCGATAGACGTGCGCCTGATATGCGCCACCAACGCCGACTTGCACGCGCAGGTGACGGAGGGTACGTTCCGGCAAGACCTGTTCTACCGCATCAACACGGTGGAAATCCACATCCCGCCCCTGCGCGAACGCGGCGAGGACATCCAACTGCTGGCCGACCATTTCCTACGGACGTACGCACGGAAATACAAAAAAGACATCCGGCAAATCGCACGCGACGCAAGGGGCAAGCTGCAACGGTATGCCTGGCCGGGCAACGTGCGCGAACTGCAACATGCCATCGAACGCGCCGTCGTGCTCTGCAACGCCGACACCCTCCATGCCGACGACTTCCTGTTGCACGCCCCGTCATCGCCCGTGGCCGACGGCGAGACCCTCAACTTGGAAGCGCTGGAACGCAACGCCGTGGAGAAAGCCGTCCGCCTGTGCGAAGGCAACATGAGCCGCGCCGCCCAGATGTTGGGCATCACGCGCTACTCGCTCTATCGCAAACTCGAAAAATTAGGCTTATGAAAATACCCCCTTCCTGGCAGACAGCCGCCTGCGGTGCCGGCCTGTTCCTGACGGCCTCCGCCACCTGTTTCTGCGCTGCGGAGCAACTGTGGCTCACCGCTGCCGTGTGCGTCGCGGCCTTCGTTGGCCTGTATGCTTCCCTCCACCACCGGCAGACACGCCAAATCCGGCTGTTGCGCTCTTTCATACGGGGCATCCGCCACAGCGGGTTGAAAGAGATTCCCCGTTTCGTTCCGGAGGAATCCGCTCGTGCACTCGGCCTGGAACGGGAAATCGAACACACGCTCGCCGCATACCGGCAACAACTGTTCGACGAGGCCACCCGCCAGAAATATTACCAACTCCTGCTCGACCACGTGGACACCGGCATCGTCTCGTGCGACGGCGAAGGGCACGTGGAATGGATGAACCGGGCGGCCACGGCACAAGTCGGCATACGCCGGTGCGTGCCGGAGGAATGGTTGCGGCGGTCCGGACCGGAGGCGCGCGTAGTACCGGTGGAACGCCACGGGCAGACGAAAGATCTCCTGCTCTCGTCCACACGCTTCACTTTGGATAACCGCCCACGGATACTCTTCACGCTCAAAGACATACACCACGTATTGGAAGAACAGCAACTGGAATCGTGGAAGACACTCACCCGGGTACTGACCCACGAAATCATGAACTCCCTCACTCCTATCCTGTCGCTGAGCGAGACGCTCACCCGGCAGGCTCCCACGGCAGAACCTTCCGCCAAACAGTACGGCCAGATGCAGCAAGCCTTAGAGGCCATCTACCGCCGCAGCAAAGGTCTGCTCCACTTCACGGAGAACTACCGCAAACTGACCCGTGTACCCCCTCCGCAATACGCAGCCATCCGTGTGGACGAGCTTTTCGACGACCTGAAGAAGTTGTTCGAGGGCATGTATCTCACCTTCGACCAACCTTATCCCGGTTTCACGTTCCAGGCCGACCGCTCCCAAATCGAACAGGTCTTGATTAACCTGATTACCAACGCACGCGACGCATCCCCAAGCCCCGAAAGCGAAATAAAAATCTACTTGCGCCGGAACACGACCGAAGACGAAGTGCAAATCAGCGTGCAGGACTACGGACAAGGCATCCCCGTGGAAGCACAGGAGCGCATCTTCGTCCCGTTCTACACCACCAAGCCGAACGGTTCGGGCATCGGTCTGGCCTTGTGCAAGCAAATCGTCAACCAGCACCACGGCTACATCACCCTGCATTCCACTGTGGGGAAAGGCAGTCTGTTCACCCTCTGCCTGCCGCGTAACGGCCTGCGTACGCCCCAAACTTGAAACACACAGGACGAAAGCTTGTATACAGATTTTTTACCGTCGTCACTTCATTCTATTATTCACTATAAATCAACTACATACGACATCAAAATCAATCTCCTGAGAACGGAAAATCGTTTGGCGCAGAACGGAAAATCAATCTCAGCCGAACGATTTTCCGTTCTGCGCCAAACGAAACGAAGCTTTCAGCAGGAAAAAAATGTAACGCTTTCGGAAGAAAGCGAAGTTCCTTCGCATCCATTCAAAAGACAGGGCAAACCGCTCCTACCACGTTAAATATTATTAGAAAAGGATACAGGATAAAGAATAAATCCCTACCTTTGAATCAATAAGGTATAACCATCAGTTTGAACATGAAGAAATATATATTGCCGGCATTTTGTTCCCTTTTGCTTTCCTTGCCTTCGCAAGCGCAGAAGAACGGGCAGGCCATACCAGCCCCGACGGCTGAATATTATATGAATCATTACCAGTTTGACGAGGCGGAAGAACTCCTCAATCAGGACATTAAGAAGCTGAAACGCAAACGGCAACCGACCGACGTGGAAGAAGGAAAATTGCAGGAAATAGCCCGGTTGCGCTCCATGATGAGAGCTACGGAACGGGTGACGGTCATAGACAGTCTGGTCGTAGACAAGAATACGTTCCTGAACCACATCAAACTCAGTCCGGAAAGCGGGGAAATCAGTCCGTATAGCACATTTTTCCACCGTACGGATGAAAACGGTTGTACGGTCTATCTGTCCGAATTGGGCAATAAGATATATTTCGCTCAGCCGGATGAGAACAAATACCTGAGATTGTTTACCAGCGACCTTGTGGGAGGCCAATGGACAGCTCCTCATAAATTGGACGAGTTGGACGGAGATGATGCGCAGAACTATCCGTTCATGCTTTCCGACGGCATCACGCTTTACTATGCCGCCCAAGGAAAGGAAAGCATCGGAGGATATGACATATTCGTGACACGCTACGACATGGATGAAAAGAAATTCCTCTATCCGGAAAATCTCGGCATGCCTTTCAATTCCCCCGCCAACGACTACATGCTGGCCATTGACGAGTTCAACCAACTGGGATGGTTCGTGTCCGACCGGAACCAACCGGAGAACAAGGTGTGTATCTACATCTTCATCCCGAACGACATCCGTAAGGTGTATGATGCCAATATATACGAGGAGGATGAACTATGCCGTCTGGCCCTTATCCACAGTATCGCGGAGACATGGGGGGACAAGGAAGCCGTGGCGCAGGCACGACAAAGGCTACAAGCCGCACTGAGCGCGCCCAAGGTGGTCAAGAAGCAGAAAGACTTCGAGTTTGTCATTGACAACCGCAACACTTACACCTTGTTGAACGATTTCAAATCTCCGGAAGCACGTAACAAAATGGCCGCATGGCAGAAGAGCCGTACGCAACTGGACAAAAGTCGACAGCAACTGCAAAACCTGCGCGACCGGTATGCCACCGGCAACGACGCGCAACGTCAAACGCTGAGCCAACAAATCCTTCAGCTTGAAGCACAATGTGAGAAGGCCGAAGCCGCATTGCATGCGGAAGCCAAAACCATCCGCAATCTGGAGATACAATCCCGCAAGAAATAATCATGTTTATCTTTTAAATCATAACGCTTATGAACAAGTATTTTGCACCATCAGAACTTATCATCAACGAGGACGGAAGCATCTTCCATCTCCACGTAAAACCGGAACAACTGGCAGATAAAGTCATCCTCGTGGGCGACCCGGGGCGCGTCCCCACCGTGGCATCCCATTTCGACACTCAGGAGTGTGACATCTCCAGCCGCGAGTTCCGAACGATTACGGGGACATATAAGGGAAAGCGGATTACAGTAGTGTCTACCGGTATCGGTTGCGACAACATCGATATTGTCATGAACGAACTGGACGCCTTGGCCAACATCGACTTCAACAGCCGCAGGGAGAAAGAAAAGCTCCGCAGCTTGGAACTGGTGCGCATCGGTACATGCGGCGGGCTTCAGCCTTATACGCCTGTCGGCACATTCATTTGTTCCGTAAAATCAGTCGGTTTCGACGGTTTACTGAACTTCTATGAAGGGCGTAATGCCGTATGCGACCTACCGTTGGAACGTGCGTTGCTTAATCATTTGGGATGGAGCGGAAACCTGTGCGCCCCTGCCCCTTACGTCATCGATGCCCATCCGGAACTGATAGAACGCATAGCTGCCGACGATATGGTACGGGGTATCACCGTAGCCTGCGGTGGATTCTTCGGCCCGCAAGGCCGTCAGCTTCGCATTCCTTTGGCGGACCCCCGTCAGAATGAGAAGATTGAAAGCTTTTCTTACAACGGGCTGCAAATCACCAATTTCGAAATGGAGAGTTCCGCATTGGCCGGATTGGCCCGTCTGATGGGGCACAAGGCCACGACATGTTGCATGGTGATAGCCAACCGGGTAGCCGGAGAAGCTGACCCCAGTTACAAAAACAAAATCGATGATCTGATTCAGTTGGTTATCGACCGGATTTAAACTCTCATACAGGTATGAATATTGATTTCAAGCCCTCTGAGGATTCAGACAAAAGCGAACGCTACCGTCGGTTTCTCCAACATTACGCCGCGCTTATCGAAGGAGAACGGGACGAAATAAGCGTAATGGCCAACACAGTGGCTGCACTGAAAGAAGCGTTCGGCTTCTTCTGGGTAGGATTTTATCTGGTAAAATCCGAACAGGAACTCACACTCGGGCCGTTCCAAGGAAGCATTGCCTGCTACCGTATCCGGAAAGGACGTGGTGTCTGCGGTACGGCATGGGAGAAGGCATGCCCTCTGATAGTGCCCGATGTGGATCTTTTTCCCGGACATATCGCATGCAGTAGCGAATCCCGTTCTGAAATCGTGATTCCAATCATATATAATAAGGTAATAAAAGGAGTATTGGACATAGACAGTGATAAAGCGGAAAGTTTCGACGAAACCGACCGTAAGGGGTTGGAAGAAATGGTCAACCTGATGGCTGCCACACTGTACCGATGACCTATTAAACATTCATATCCCTCTCCGTCCGTCTGCACTACAGACGCGACGGGGAGTTTCCGAAATAGCAAACAGCTCTCATGAACACGCAAGATACAATCTGTGCCATTGCCACTGCACAAGGAGGTGCCATTGGCGTAATCCGCATCTCAGGAAAAGATGCCATCGCCATAACAGACCGTATTTTTACTCCCGTAGGTAAACATCCCCTCCCCCTTTCCGAACGCAAGGCTTACACCATGGCTTTCGGACACATCCGGCAAGACGATGGGGAGATCATTGATGAAGTACTGATCGGTTTGTTCAAGTCACCTCATTCTTACACGGGCGAAGACTGCGTGGAAATCTCATGCCATGGTTCGTCTTTCATCTTGCAACAGGTCATGCAACTGCTCATCCGGAAGGGATGCAGGGCGGCCGGCCCGGGTGAGTTCACCCAACGTGCCTTCCTGAACGGAAAGATGGATTTGAGTCAGGCGGAGGCCGTGGCAGACCTGATAGCCTCTTCGTCCGCAGTCACCCACCGGATGGCTATGAACCAGATGAGGGGCGGTTTCAGCCGCGAACTGTCCGCCCTGCGCGAACGCCTGCTCCACCTCACTTCTCTGATGGAACTGGAATTGGATTTCAGTGACCATGAGGAATTGGAGTTTGCCGACCGTAGTGAATTGGAGACCATTGCCGGGGATATAGAAAAGGTCATCAGTGGATTGGTCCACTCATTCAGCGTGGGAAACGTCCTTAAGAATGGAATACCCGTAGCTATCGTCGGTGAAACCAATGCTGGCAAGTCCACGCTCTTGAACACGCTGCTCAACGAAGAAAAGGCGATTGTAAGCGACATACACGGCACTACACGCGATGTGATTGAAGACACGGTAAACCTCAGCGGCATCACGTTCAGATTTATCGACACCGCCGGCATACGTGACACCCACGACACGATAGAAAACATGGGGATTGCACGCAGTTTCCATAAGATGGAACAAGCGGAAATTGTCCTATGGGTCGTAGACAATACTTGTGCGGAAGCCCAAATCCGACAACTTTCGCCCCGTATCCTCCCTCTCTGCTTCAACAAACAGCTCATCATCTTGTTGAACAAATCAGACCAAGTATCGGCTGTTCCAACAAAGCTATCCGGCTTGCCAGAAAACACTGTCACGCTATCTATTTCTGCCAAAGAAAAAACAGGTATCCAAGAACTGCAAAATCTCCTTGTAAAGACTGCCTCCGTACCCGAACTAACTTCTTCCGACCTCATCGTCACGAATGTGAGACACTACGAGGCATTATCACTGGCTCTCGAAGATATCCACCGCGTACAAAACGGACTCCAAACTCATCTTTCCGGTGATTTCATCAGCCAGGATTTACGTGAATGCCTTTTCCATCTGGCCGAAATTGTGGGTGGTGAAATTACCGCAGATGAGGTATTGGGGAATATCTTTATGAAATTCTGCATCGGCAAGTAAGTGGTGATTACCAACGATTAGCATATATCATCAACAATTATTAAGGCGTTCATTTTGAGCGCCTTTCTTTTTAGCCTTATAAGCGATAGTTATCGTTTATAGGGCTTTTTCAGCTCATTTTTGTACCGCATTTGTTGCTCGCTTGTTGAAGCTCGAAAATCGAGAGGAAAGGTAGTAGAGAAACTATACGCCATTTTACACGGTTTTACGGGAATTTACAGAAATAACGGAGAAATAAAGATGAATTAAAATGAGCAGCAACCTGAAAATTAAGCGAATTTGCGCTTGGTGTGGTAAAGAGTTTATCGCCCAGAAAACAACAACGGCTTGTTGTTCCAAACAATGCGCCAACGCCCTTTATAAAAAGAAGAAGCGTGACGAAGCAATTAAGGCTAACAATCAATTCGTGGAGAAGAAAATTGAAGAAAAACCTATTGAAAGAATCAAAGACAAGCCTTTTCTTACAATCACCGAAACGGCAATTTATCTCGGAGTAACCCGACCAACCGTTTACGGTTACATTAAACGAGGGGAATTAAAAGTCATTCGCTTGGGCTTCAAATATCTTTTGAAGAAAGAGGATATTGATGTGTTATTCAATAATCCAACAGAATTCCATACACCAACAAAAGAAAAAGCTCCTATCACCGACTTCTACACTACAGCCGAAGTGAAAGAGAAATACCATGTAAACGAATCATGGATATTCTTGGTAGCTAAGAAGAACAACATTCCTCGCACTTTCAATCGTGGTAAGACCTACTGGAGCAAGAAGCACATGGACGCTTACTTTGCCAAGAAAGCCCCGAATCCCGATATTACTGAATGGTATAGTACACAAGAAATGCAGGATAAATTCGGCATGACTTTATCCGCCATCTACACCTTCGTTTCCAAGAATGCTATCCCGAAGAAGAAGGAGGGCATCATGGTGTACTACTCCAAGAAGCACGTGGATATAGCCAAAGGTGTGGCAGCACCCGAAGAACCGCAATACTATACGGTAGCCGAAGCGATGGAGAAGTTCAATCTCACCCGTGACCAACTCTATCACTATGCAAAGTATCATAATATCCCGAAGGTCAAGAAAGGCAAATACACGCTTATCTCCAAACCTGAATTGGATAAACTACTTGCCGCCCCAAAGATTGAATAAGTTATTTTTCGGTGAATGTACCCACCATTGAATCACCTTATTCCTTTGCACCATACAAATGTAAAGCTCTAAATATTAAACAGTATGTCCCACACATGTACAAAAGTAACAGTTCGTCAGAGAACGATTCAGAATAATCGTATCTCCTTGTATCTGGATTATTATCCGGCAGTCCGTAACCCCGAAACGATGCAAATGAGTCGCAGGGAATACCTCGGTATCTACATCTATGCCCATCCTAAAAACGAGATGGAACGTGAGTTCAACAATGATATGTTGAACAAGGCTGAGGCTATCCGTTGTATCAGAGTTCAATCGCTCATCAACGAAGAGTTTGGTTTTTTGGATAAGACCAAGCAGAAAGCCGATTTTCTCGCCTACTTCAAGAAGATGTGCCGGAACAAAGATCAGAAATGGCAGTTTGTCTATCAACATTTCTACAACTTCGTCAAGGGACAATGTACCTTTGGCGATGTAAATGTGGATTTATGCAAGAAGTTCCGTGAATATCTATTGAACGCCAAGCAACTCAAACACAGCAACCGCCCCATATCCCTCAATTCGGCATCCGGCTACTACTCTACTTTCAGAGGATTGTTGAAGATTGCCTATCGAGACAAGTGGTTTCGTGAAAACATCAACGATTACCTTGATAAGATTGAGCCGCAAGATGTAAAGAAGGAATATCTGACATTGGACGAAGTGAAACAACTCGCTGCCACTCCTTGCGACATCCCCGTATTGAAAGCGGCTTCTCTATTCGCTTGTCTGACAGGGTTACGCATCAGCGACATTCTCAATCTGCAATGGGAGGACTTTACTATCGCTCCCGACCAAGGCTATTGCTTGCGTATCAGAACACAAAAAACTCAAACGGAAGCTACACTCCCCATCAGTTACGAAGCCTACGAACTATGCGGTACGCCCGGAACAGGCGAAGTATTCAAGGGATTGAAACGAAGCATGATTAATTATCCACTCAAAAACTGGCTTAAAAAAGCCGGAATAACGAAATCGATAAGCTTCCATTGCTTCAGACATTCCTACGCCGTCATCCAAATCTCTTTAGGTACAGACATCTACACAGTTTCAAAGATGCTGACGCATAAGAACGTGTCCACTACTCAAATATATGCTGACCTCGTAAATGCCAAGAAGCGAGAGACAGCCAATAAAATATCACTCAAATAAATTGTAGCTATGAAACGAGGAATCATAACAAACAACGGACAAGTCATCCATATTTCCGATGGTGAAATATGGATGACCACTTGGGAACTTGCAGACTTGTTTTATACAACGGCTGGAGCTATCCATGCAGCAATCAAAAGAATTCTGAAAGCCAATATTTTGAAGAGTTACGAAGTTTGCAAGTACATCAAATTGGAGAATGGAAATAATGCGGCACTATAAAATATTTTGTGTAAATGTAAAATACGGGATTCAGTATGAATTCCGTAGTTTTTTATTTAATAGTTTTGCAAAATGAAGAAGATTATGAAAGAGAAGAATCATGTAGTGCCTGATGAGGTATTAAGTAAGGAGTTCCTTAGCCAGTTCAAGACAGAAGCTGATGTCAGCAAGTTTCTGAAGCAGTTACACGCGCAGGTATTGGAGAAAATGCTTGAAGGTGAGATGGATGCGCATCTGGGTTATGAGAAGAATTCGGTTTCCGGTCATAACAGCGGTAATTCCCGTAACGGCAGCTACCCCAAGAAAATCCAAACTGAACACGGTGAAGCGGTCATACCTATTCCCCGTGACCGTAACGGTGAATTCAATCCCATAGTTGTTCCCAAACACGAGAGTCGTGGGCTTTCCATAGAAAAACTTGTTATCTCCCTATATTCCAAAGGAATGAGCGTGTCCGACATTGAAGAGGAGATGCGTGAAATCTATGAAATAGAACTGTCCACATCAGCCATTTCCATCATTACGAACAAAGTCAACCAGGCTGCTCAGGAATGGCAGAACCGCCCTTTGGATCCTGTCTATCTCATCGTTTGGATGGACGGTATTGTATTCAAGGTTCGTGACAACGGAAAAATCATCAACAAGACTGTCTATCTCTGTGTCGGTCTGAAACAGAACGGCTTGAAAGAAGTCCTTGGCATGTGGGTGGGAAAATCAGAAAGTTCTTCATTCTGGATGGGTGTCCTGACAGATTTGAAGGCCCGCGGAGTGCAGGACATACTGATTACCTGCACTGACAACCTGAACGGGTTTACCGACACCATACGTGCCGTATTTCCTCAGTCTTCCACGCAAATATGTGTTGTACATCAAATCAGGAACTCCTGTAAATATGTCGTTTACAAGGACAAGAAAGAGTTTACAGCCGATATGAAGAACATCTATAACGCGCCCAACAAGGAGGCTGCTGCCGTGGAACTGGATAATCTGGAAAAGAAATGGGGAGGGAAGTACCCTTATGCCATCCTCTCATGGAGGAATAACTGGGATGACCTGACTGTTTTCTTCCAGTTCCCATTGGAAATCAGGCAAATAATCTACACCACAAACCTCATTGAAAATCTGAATGGAAAAATCAGAAAGTACACTAAATCAAAACATTCCGTCAGATGACGCAGTGAAGAAAATGGTATACCTTTCTTTGATGGAGATTGAGAAGAAGTGGACGATGCCGATTACTAACTGGGGATTGATTATGAATCAATTTATGCTTATTTTTGAAAACAGAATTCAGATATAAGAGAACTTATAACTGAATCCCATATTTCCCATTTACACAAAATTATGGACACTGCCAATAATGCCGATGTGTATAATCTCGATATGGTTATAGCCCTGTCCTATCAAATAGATACAGGACATTCTGCTGCATTTAGAAAATGGTTTATCAATAAAGTTGCCTTCAAGCAGAGGGACATATCGCTTTTTATTCCAATAAGCTCTGCTAACACTTATAATTGCTGATACCCCCAACATAGAAGTCCGATGTAGGTTAGCCTATGTCGGACTTTCTTTTTCTATTGTGGCACAGGTGGCATAGAAAATACCTACCGGTGTCAAAAGCTTATCGCTTGCTAAAAATACACCAATATCTGATAAGCAATTAATATATACCACTACAACATCCTATGCATCACTATTTTAAGAATCTATTAGTTCTATTTTATATGGGCCGCTAGATCGAATTTTAATGTTAATAGGTGTTCCTGCATGATCTAATACAATACCACTGTCAGGACAATCTATAACGATATGATCTAACGTTCCAAATTGTGCGTTCTTTAGTTTTTCTTCAAGATACCCCATCTTTGATTGCCCATATTGTTCTTTTAGTTTTTCCTCATCAGTTTTCTCTTCATCTATCTCCCAAAATATACGAGATGTATTCTCTTTCAAAGATTCATATTCATAACATAGCGGCTGTGATATATCAAATAATGATGCTAGACAATGACAGTAATTAGAAGGGTTATTACTTTCAATAACAGGTAGAACAATATTTTCCAAAAAATGTCTACCATATGGAAAATCCTTACTAATATGGGTTGATGTGTATATAACGCCCCATATTACATCTGGATCAATTCTACTTTTTTCGCATTGTGTAATTTTTCTATTATTACAAATTATAGTTTCTATAAGCATTTGTGGTATTACATACTCTGGTTTAAATACATCTGATGGATTTTTTACGATAAAGCTACACGCTAACACCAAAGGTAATCGCCTAATGGTTTGAACTAATACTTCGGAAGCATAATCTGAATCGCTCGGGATTCTCATATCAAAAACCCTAAATGTGTACTTCACTTTATATGCAGAAAACATTAAATTATTAAATATAGGTCTTCGCATTTCCTCCCAACAAGAATAAATACTATTACCTAGATATAAACATGGATATCCAAGACTACTATACCTTTGTGTACTAACAATTCCTCTTTTATTCAATGGTATATGAAACATATCTTGAATTGAAAATTCGACTCCGGGCTTTCTTTCTCGTGTTCTATAATAAAATTCCTCAGGATTTATATCAACACTATCAATACTTGAAAACAACCCCAATGTATCCGTAGTACCATTCATAATTGTACTAAACTCATTAAAGGCTTCTCCTTTGCGACCATCGTAATAATGATTGAGTACGTTTACAAGTTGATTACAAAGGTTCTTTATCTCATCTTTTATATTTTCAGTAACATTCTCTAAACAAGATACCATATTAAAATATCGATCTAATGTTTTTTGAAAATCTCGCAAAAAATCATCTCCCCAACGACAAGGAAATATACTATCTATTTCTTTTTTAAATTCATCAGCATTCATGTACACTTAATATTTGAGCACATCAAATATACGGAATATATATCATATCAACATAATATGAATGAAGAAAACTTGAATTTCACTCACTAACGATGAATGATAATACAGTTTAAATAAGTAACAATCTTTAAGTCACTTATTTTCACCGAAAATAAAGAAATTCACAACACGCTTATTATAAGACAAGTAACATAATGAAATGTGATGAAATATATCGTCAAAAGCCTATTGACAGGCATAACTATGGATTTTCTCAAAAATTAATCCTATATATTTGCACACAAACGATTAATACATCTCACTATGGAGCAGAAAAAGATAGAACATATTACATTGCATCTGATTGTTTTCGGCACAATCGTCATCATTGGTATTTTAGCCCGCCAGACCGTACTTCACTATGGCTGGGACGACTTCAGCAGCTACCTCATTTTGGTGGTATGCTCCATTATCATGGGAGCTATCTATCTCAATCTACAAATGGTATTCAAACAACTTCTTTCTCCCACAATAGAAAAATGCTTTATGAGATTTGAAGGCTATCGCAATAAAGCGGTAGTAATTGAAGCTCCAATAGGACATCAGGAACTTATTGAAAGCACCATAGATACAGAACCTATCGTTTCCGAATCTGAACCAGAAATCGAAACTACATCTGACACCACAGAAGAAGTTTCTATTCTCTCGCTTTTAGAATCCAATGAAGACATGGTAGAACTTCCAAAGGAGGAAGTGCCTCCAGCCTCTATTAGCAACATCCCTATTGAGGTGCTTAATCAATCATCAGAATATGAGATTTTCCGTGCAAACGCTATTGCTGAGAAAGAACGAGCATCACAAGAAAAACTTAATAAGGTCATTGCTTACACGAAACAAACCTTAGTTCTCTATCTTGATGAAGCTGCACTTAATCGCTTGTGTGGATATGTTACAGAATATTACTTGTCAGACACTCTGCCTAAAGTCGAACATATAAAAGTTGATTCTCAATTAAAGACCATCGACATCATGCACTTTGGATGGAATATCGGCAAGGCTTTCGGCAAGCCACGCTTACAGACTGCCACATTTATAAAGAGGATATTTGCTCATACCCTCCGTGATTTGGAAATATCTACCATTGAGCGCAAAATGTCACATACAGAATCAGAGTGCAAGATAAACCTAATAAGATCTATTGATTAATCCTGCTTAGTATATTTTGCGTAATGTTCTTTTAGTAAATTTACTCCTGTAAGGCGTTCGTTTGCTTCCTTTTCCAAAGCTTCCAAATTAACTTTGTATTGATCTGGAAATCTCACGAACTCTTTTGCCATTCTTTCAATTCCTATGGGACACAAAAATGCAGGCGTATTCTCACCTTTAATACCTATTGAAGGTATTGATGGATCAAAAAAATCCTCATCAACAATTATGTCAAAAAGTATTTTGATTGCACTTTTTGTCAATTGAATAAAGTATGGGATTCTAACCACTTTATATCCTCCTGCTTCATATTTCAATGTTTGAGACACATCCTTAATGATATTATTAGGATTAGTGTAATGCTGCAAACCATCAAACTCCACAATCAATTTTAAAGATTCACTTCTATAATCTGGTCTACATTGACATTTTTCACCATTTAGAACACCAATAGATTTATCATGAACCCAATCTGTTATATCTGGAAATATAGCATTGAGGTATTCATCTAAACCAGTCCGATGAAGACCTGTATCTTTATCTATACCAGCCTTTATTGCCTTTTCTTTAGTTTCTCTGATAAAACCCCACTTTTTTGACATAGTATTTTCTTTCTTGAAATAATTAAGCATCAACAAAGGTACTTAAATTCCTTGTAATCACCACTTATTACCATCAAAAAGTTATTCCTCAGTTATGTTTTGGTGAATGATTCCACCATTGAAACACTTGTTTCCTTTGCCGTCGAACAATTAAAAACAGTTGGCGTATGCAAAAAGAAACAGTAACATTTGATAAGCTGCCCGAGGCGGTAGGTTATCTGACAGAACAGGTCATCGAGTTGAAAAAGATGGTAGCTGAGCTCCAGCCACAGCCATCTGACAAACATGTATTGGTGGAAATTGAGGATGCTTGCCGTATCATCCGAAAAGCCAAGCCTACCATATATACATTGGTACGCAAAGGGCTACTGCCGGCTTACAAGAAAGGCAAGAAACTCTATTTCTATGAGGACGAGCTTCTTGCTTGGATAGAGAACGGGCGGAGAAAGACTGCCAAGCAGACATACGAAGAAATGCTTGCCAATATGCAGAACGATGTACGCCACAAGCCCAAATCATCAATGCAATTTTAATAGGTTGGGCTATGGATACATATTCTATTAACCCGGCATCCATCATTGATGAAGCAATTGATTTAAGCACAAGATTGTCTGGTACAGCATTCCCTATCAGCGTATTCCCTGCAAAAATCCAACGCATCATCCGTGAGGTATACGAATGCCATAACTACCCTACCAACTATATCGCCGCAGCCATCCTCACGGCAATAGCAATCGGCATAGGCAACACGCACCTTGTCCAAATCAAGCAAGGCTGGATGGAAAGCCCCATCCTGTATATGGCATTGATTGGAAGACCCGGAGCGAACAAAAGCCATCCGCTCAGCTTTGCGATGAAACCGTTTCTTGATTATGACTACCGACAAAATCAGGAATTTGAAAAGGCTCTTGCAAAGTACGATGAACTGATGAGCATGAGCCGCAAGGAACGTGCAGAAAGCGGTGGAGAGCAATTTCCGCAAGAACCTATCCGCAAACGCTTCTTGGTTTCGGATGTAACGCCCGAAGGGTTGAGCCTCATTCATGCGCAGAACAAACGTGGGCTATGCTTGTGGGCCGATGAATTATCCGCTTGGTTCAAGAATTTCAACCGCTATAATAACGGTTCGGAAGAACAGTTTTGGCTCTCGGTATTCAGTGCCAAGACCACCATATCCGACCGCAAGAATGCCAAGAGTTCCATCTTCATCAAGCGTCCGTATATATCGGTCATTGGTACTATCCAAAAGAAAATCCTGAACGAGTTGGCTAAAGGTGAACGTTCCAGCAATGGGTTTATCGACCGCATCCTGTTTGTGATGCCGAACCTGCAACAGAAGGCACGATGGAATGACAAAGAGCTGCCGGAAGATATAGAGCAAGAATGGAATGCCATCATTGACAGACTGATACAATCAGAGTGTCACCTCGATGAACATGGAGAGATTGCACCGCAAATTCTCTTCTTCTCAGAGGACGCCAAGAGACGACTTTACGAGTGGCAGCACCATTTCTCTGAATTGTGTGACCGGGAAACAAACGACACTATCGTAAGTATCTATTGCAAATTAGAGATATACATCATTCGCTTCTGTCTGATTATCCAACTGGCACGATGGACTTGCGGAGAGTGCGACAAGACGTATATCGACCTGCTGACGGTGGAGAGAGCCATTAAACTGACGGAGTATTTCAAGGAATCCGCATTGAGCGTACAAAATATTCTGAATGAGAATGCCCTCAACAGCCAGCAACAGACGATAGTCAATCTGTTGCCTCCGTCCTTTACTACTGCTCAAGCTATACAGATAGCCGAGCAAAACGGAATGAAGGAGCGGACATTCCAACGCTTCCTCAATGACAATATCGGAACATTATTCCGCAAAGAGAAGCATGGAGAATATTCAAAGATTAACCCGTGACATTTTTGTCGGTTTTGACATTTTCCCAGCGAAAACGGCAATAACGACAAAAGTGACACATATAAAAAGAAACATACAATGAGTACACATAGATTCATATTAGAGCCCTACAAAGGTGTCAGCACTCGGCACACTTGCCCAAACTGCCATCGCCAAAGATGCTTTTCAAAGTACATTGATACGGAGAAGCAAATCCAGTTCCCTGAGTACGTGGGACGTTGCGACCACGAACAGAAATGCGGTTATCACTTCACGCCTCGTGATTACTTTGAGCAGAACCCGTTTGAGAAAGAAAAGTTTGCAGAGAATAGGTTCAGAAGCTATACCCCTATTAAGGAAGCGCAACCAGTAGCCACCTCATACATTGATTCGGATATAGTCAAACAATCATTGCGTGGCTATCCAGCGAACAAGTTATTTCAATTTCTATCGGCTCAATTCGGAGAAACAGAAACATTGAAACTCATGAAGAAATACAAGGTTGGCACATCCAAGTATTGGGACGGTGCAACGGTTTTCTGGCAGACAGATAATCAGAACAAAGTCCGCACGGGTAAGATAATGCTTTACAACCCTGAAACTGGCTAGCGGATAAAAGAACCGTACAATCATGTCACATGGGTACACTCCGTGCTTCACAAGGATGGCTATAATTTGAAGCAATGTTTCTTCGGTGAGCATCTGCTTTCTGAAGACAAAAGCCGTCCTGTTGCATTAGTCGAAAGCGAAAAAACGGCAATCATTGCATCCTACTACCTACCCCAATTCCTATGGATTGCATCGGGTGGAAAGAACGGTTGTTTCAATGCCAACAGCCTGTCCGCTCTTGCCGGAAGAAGCGTTGTGCTATTCCCCGATTTGGGAGCAACAGACTATTAGCAGAGCAAAATCAGGTTAATGAAAAGCTATGGAATTGATGTGCAACTGTTCGATTATCTGGAATCCAAAGCAACCGAAAACGAACGAAACGAGGGGTACGACATTGCCGATTATCTGTTGAAGGTACGCCCCGATGAAGCCACACTCCAGCAGATGATCAAGAGGAACCCGAATTTGAAAACACTGATAGAGACATTCGATTTGAAGCTCGTCAGTGTACAACGAGGTATTACTCAAACGAAGTTCTCACCGTCTAAGAAACGAGGATTCAGACTTTGAACAAAGGGAGAGAAATAGAGACTTTTTTACTATAGCAAGTTAATGTCGGTGTATTACATTTCCCGACCACTTGCTCCTCAAAAAAGTCTGAGGAGGCGGCTCCCGATGGTCACAAATTATTCACTAAAAGCAATTCAAAATGGAAAAGAAATACACGATAACTCTCCGACTGTCATACGACCAATTCGCATGGCTCGGTGCGCTTTGCAGACGGAGCAGGCAGACCCAAAGCGCAGTCATCCGTTCGCTCATCGAGAACGGAACGGTACGTGAGCGAATCACGAAAGAGCATATTCACATCATTCGTCAGTTGATAGGTGAAAGCACCAACCTCAACCAGTTAGCAAAGCAGGCAAACACCTACGGATTCTTTGCCGTTACCAAAAGATGCGAGGAGATGGCGCAGCGTATTAACCAACTTATAAAGCAACTGAAAGATGATAGGTAAGCAAACAAAAGGAACATCGTTCGGTGGCTGTGTCCACTATGTCCTCAAAGAGGAGAAATCCAAACTATTGGAAGCTGTCGGAGTAGATGGCTCATCCGAACAGATGGCAGAACAATTTGAATTACAAGCGTTGCTCAATGACAAGGTAAAGAATATTGTCGGACACACCTCACTCAACTTCTCTCCTGAAGATGGCGAACGCTTGAAGTCTGATGATGTGTTGATGTTGCAAATCGCCCACGACTATATGAAACTGATGGGTATCGAAAACACGCAGTACATCATTGCCCGACATATTGACCGTGAGCATCCGCATTGCCACATCGTTTTCAATCGGGTGAATAATGACGGTAAGACGATTAGTGACAAGAACGACTTCCGCAGAAATGAAAAGGCGTGTAAGATGCTGACGGCAAAATACCGATTGCACTTTGCCAACGGCAAGGGCCATATCAAGGAGGAACGCTTGCGCCCATACGACCGGGCAAAACACGAGATATACAAAGCGTTGAATGAGGAACTGCCCAAAGCTCAAAATTGGGATGAACTGAAAGAAGCCCTTGCCGACCGTGACATTGATATGAAATTCAAGGTCAGCCGGACCACACGGGAAATACAGGGTGTCAAATTTGAGTACAACGGCTGTTCTTTCTCCGGCTCAAAAGTCAGCCGGGAGTTCAGCTATTTGAATATTGACAACCGATTGGAGCATAATGCTTGTGCATCTTCATTTGAATATTCCAAGCAAGGGGTCACGCATAAAGATGAAGAAGTACAGCAAAGCGTTTCTCATTCCGACAACGGCTCAAGTATCGGTTTTGGTCTGTTGAATGGCAGTTCATCATACGATGCCACTGCCGCAGAAGAAGCAGAGTTCAATCGCCTGATGAAAAAGAAAAAGGCTAAGCGCAAGCGAGGCCTTCATTTATAATTCACTATTTATTAACTTTTTAAATTCAATTATTTATGAAACAGAAAGATTTGATTCTTGATTTCAATCTCTACTTGTGTGAGAAGTTTGGCTACAGAGAAAGCTGTAGCGTGATGCAAAATGCCAATGGCCTTTGTGTGGACATCCGTGAGCGTGATTTGGACTGCTACATCCGCTTTTGGGAGTATAGTTGTGGAAGGGGCAACTTCCCCGACTGGAGCATCATCATTGTGCGCAGTAACTTCAAAAAGAACCAAACCGAAAGCCTGAAAGACTTGGCTCGTTTCTTCAAGGAGTACATGCCACGCTATGGTTACAGATACCTCTGTACCGAAGGTGATGACTACAAGTATTATCAGACGCTCGGTCTGAAACTCATCCATCAAGACCTGTTCGGGCAAGAAAACTATGGATTGGCAATGAAGGATTTGAATGTCTGACATTTGATTTAGGGCTAAGGAGGGGATTTTCCTCTCCTTTTCTCTTTATATAGCAGATAATTTTATATCTTTGCAAACGAATAAACGATAAATATATGAACGCAATAGGCATACTTGAACAGCAACAAGCTAATGAAGTTTTAAGATTGGAAATAGCATATTCCAATCTTTATAAAGCGTATATACAGGGAGATAGAAATAAAATGATAAGTCACTATATTGCTACAGGCTATATAGGCATTCCTAATTTTGCAGAATCAGTAAAAAGCAATACGAAACAGGAAATGTTCTCTAATGGAATTTTACCTGACATATTTCCAACTTCCATTGACAACATCACAGATGATACATTATTGCGAATGAATGTTGTGGGATGTTTGAAAGCCTTACAAAATGAGATTAATATTCGCAATATATATCGAACCCATTACTCATATGCACAAAATATTCTTTATCAGCCTAATCACATATTTAGACAAGAAGAAGTTTTATATCAAGACCCACATGGACAACAACTTAAAGTTGCCGATATACTTGCGGTATCTAAATATGCAGTAAGCATTGTGGAAGCTCTTGCACCGGATAATGAAAATTTCGCAAAAGCAAATGCAGCAATTACAGCTCTACAGGGTATAGATGCAATACTTAACAATAAACCAGAAGATAAACCAGTCAACAAGATGTTGCATTTAGTAACAAGTTTCATCTCCTCTGTCGTAAAATCATCTATTAAGAATGATGAAACAAAACATGGAGTTACAATAACAGCATTAATGGTTGATTTAACTATAGACTTCTTATGTAAAGAATAATACAATGGATAAACCCATGAATCGGATAAAAGAGGTGCTTGAAGAAAGAGGCATCAAACAAACTTGGCTGGCTGAGAAACTTGGCAAGAGTTTCTGTATAGTCAATGCGTATGTATGCAACAGACGGCAACCAAGTTTGGAAGTGCTATTTGAAATTGCTGATATATTGAATATTGATGTGAAAGAATTAATAAACGAAAATAGATAATATGGCTAAAACAAATACTGTAGAAATAGGCTTCGAAAAAGAAATTTGGAAAGCTGCTGATTTATTAAGAGGAAATATAGATGCCTCTGAATATAAGTCAGTAGTTTTAGGACTTATTTTTCTTAAATATATATCCGATAGATTTGAAGCGAAATACAACACTTTGTTAAAAGAAGGTGATGGCTTTGAAGAAGACAAAGACGAATACACTTCTGAGAACATTTTCTTCGTTCCGCAAGAAGCAAGATGGAGTGTTGTTGCCAAAGCCGCTCATACAGCAGAAATTGGAACTGTCATTGATAATGCAATGCGGTTAATAGAGAAAGAGAACATCCGCTTGAAAGGGATTCTTCCGAAAAACTTTGCACGTCCCGAATTAGACAAAAGGCGTTTAGGGGATGTCGTTGATTTGTTCACCAACATCCAAATGAAAGAGCACGGTGATTCAAAAGACATTCTTGGACGTACCTACGAATACTGTCTTTCCAAATTTGCAGAAGCGGAAGGTAAACTTGCTGGAGAGTTCTACACGCCAGCTTGTATCGTTCGTACGTTGGTTGAAGTGTTGCAGCCCTACAGTGGACGTGTGTACGATCCGGCTTGTGGTTCGGGTGGCATGTTCGTTCAGTCGGCAAAGTTTATCGAACAACACCAAGGAAATATCAACAACATTTCTGTTTTCGGACAAGACAGCAACCCTACTACATGGAAAATGGCACAAATGAACTTGGCAATACAAGGAATTGAAGCCGATTTGGGCAAATTCAATGCCGATACATTCTTCGAAGACCAACACCCCACCTTGAAAGCTGATTTCATCCTTGCCAATCCTCCTTTCAATCTTAGTGATTGGGGTGCAGATAAGTTGCAAGAAGATGTTCGTTGGAAATATGGTATTCCTCCAGCAGGAAACGCCAACTTTGCATGGTTACAACACATGATACACCATCTTTCACCCACAGGACGCATCGGTATGGTATTGGCTAATGGTTCTCTTTCCTCCCAAAGTGGTGGTGAAGGTACGATTCGTGAAAATATTCTGAAAGCCGATTTGGTGGAAGGTGTCGTAGCTATGCCCTCACAGCTTTTCTACACAACAGGTATCCCTGTATCTTTATGGTTCTTGAACCGTAACAAAGAGCAAGTAGGAAAAGTCCTCTTTGTAGATGCTCGTAATATGGGTACAATGATCACTCGCAAATTGCGAGAGCTATCGGAAGAGGATATCGCAAAAATAGCGAAAACTTTCAACGACTTCAGTAATGGTATATTGGAGAACGAGAAAGGTTATTGCAAAGCAGTTACCCTTGAAGATATAGCAAAACAAGATTATATCCTCACTCCGGGACGATATGTCGGCATAGCAGAAACAAAAGATGACGGAGAGCCTTTCCAAGAAAAAATGGAACGATTGACAACAGAACTTTCCGACCTCTTTGCCCAATCCCACGATATGGAAGAGGAAATCAGAAAGCAATTAGCAAGTATCGGGTTCACGATAAAATAAACTTGCTATATTCTTCATTGCAAGCCAATCCTAAAAATGAAGAATATGAAAGAGAAATTAATTAAAGAAATCAGTAATGCGATGACAGAAGTATTAAGTATGGCTCAAATAGTTCAACTGAATAGTACTTTGCTGCAAATAGTTAGCAAATACACAATTACAGAAGACGGCGAAAAGTTGCATGAGGATTCTGCAACAAATGAACGCCTGCTTGAAGTCTTTTTGTCCGCAAAACAGGTAGAGGGATGTACTACACCTACTATCAAGTACTACGGTTCAACCATCAGGCAACTTTTTAAGAAGATGCCTAAAAAGGTCGTTGATTATTCCACCGAAGACATTCGTGCTTACTTGGCAGTATTTCAACGAAAGAACAAATCGAGCAAGGTTACGATAGATAATATCCGACGCATCTTCTCTTCGTTCTTTGCTTGGCTCGAAGAGGAGGACTACATCATCAAAAGTCCGGTTCGCAGAATTCATAAAGTAAAAACCGGAACACAGGTCAAGGAAGTGTTGACCGATGAAAACTTGGAACATCTGCGCGACCATTGTACAGAGATTCGCGACCTTGCCATCATCGACTTGTTAGCTTCTACAGGGATGCGTGTGGGCGAACTGGTCAAACTCAACAGAGAGGACATTAATTTCAATGAACGGGAGTGTATAGTGTTTGGTAAAGGCAACAAGGAACGCATCGTTTATTTCAATGCGCGAGCAAAAATCCATCTTCAACAATACCTTGCTACCCGAAAAGACCGTAACAAAGCTTTGTTTGTTTCGTTAGCCAAGCCCCACAACAGACTGGAAATTTCGGGCGTAGAAACACGCTTGAGAAAGATTGGCAAACAAGCCAAAATTGTACGTGTACACCCACATAAATTCCGGCGCACCCTTGCAACAATGGCTATCGACAAAGGTATGCCAGTAGAGCAAGTGCAACGACTTTTGGGGCATGTCAAGATTGACACAACGATGCACTATGCTATGGTCAACCAAACGAATGTAAAACTATCACATCGCAAATTTATTAATTAGAATGTTATACGGATATTATATATATAATACACCACATCGTTTCAAATGTCGAAACAGGCATAGAAATGAGAATTTAGCTGTTTGTTTGACCATCTAATTTAGCCTCTATCTCCTTAATAGACGGCATAGTACCTTCAACTTTCTCAGGGTAGAGCTTTTCAAGCTCAAATTCGGATATTCCCAATGGAAGATTACTACCTTCCAAAGCGTATTGTGCAAGCAGAGAATCTTTTTGTCGGCAGATGAGCAAGCCGATTGTAGGATTGTCTCTTCCCTCTTTTTTAAGGATATGATTGCAAGCTACTACATAACCGCTTAACTGACCAAGGTCTTGAAAATCAAGCTCGCCTATTTTAACCTCAATCACTACATAGCACGACAATTTCAGATTGTAGAAAAGCAAGTCAATGAATTTCTCCTTTTGTCCTATCTGAAGCCGAAACTCTTTGCCCACATATGCGAAGCCAGTACCCAGTTCCAACAAGAATTGGGATATGTTGCCAAGTAGCGCATCTTTGAGCAGCTTTTCGTTGTACTGTCCTTTAATACCTGTAAAGGCAAAGTTGTATGGGTCTTTGGTCAGCTCTTGTGCGAGGTCGCTCGTTTCGTCAGGCAAGGTTCGTGTGAAATTGGTTAATGCCTTACCCTCACGCTCATACATACCTGAATCCAAAAAGTTGAGCATCACATCGCGACTCCAACCCTCTTGTATGGTCTTTCTCACATAATAGAAAGCCTTTGCAGGCTCTTCGCTGCATTTATCTATTATATAGCGGTGGTATCCCCAAGGTATTGAGAATAAATCAGAATACAATGTTTCCACAAGTTGTGGAAGATTTACATTTTTAGATTCTTCCACAACTTGTGGAAGAATTGCGATGTATTGACTATAAAGGACATAGAACCGTTTTGCATAGCGGATAGAGGTTTCTGATAATCCTTCAATATCAGGCATTTCGTGGCGCAAGTCACGGCTCAATGTGGCATAAAATTTACTGCCATATTTATTATCCGCTTGTTTCTCTTCAATATCTTTGCCAAGTTCCCAATAAAAGCGAAGCATCTCTTTATTCACCTTTACAGCCGCCTTGATTTGGCTGCGCCGATAACGCTTTACAAGCTCCTTAACCCATAAAAGGTAATCCTTATCTAATATGCTTATTGATTTATTCATAATCATTTTTTGTTTCTATTTCATCAATTCTTAACTCGCCTGACATTAGCTTCGGTAGAAGTGTATCGCGAAGATATGCCAAACGTGAAATTTCAATACCATTTGCTTGTTTCGTTGAAAGAAGATTGGATGCAACTAAATTAAACCTTGCCACAACTTCTTTTGTAGGTATCACGAATGATTCTCTCTCAATTAAACTGTTAATGTTGAGATTTTTCAGTCCATTTGAACCATTTTCGTAAATAAACATCACTTTTGAATCATAAAGATATTGCCACATAAGATAAAAGAAAAATGAATAGTTCTCTTTTATTTCCAGTGACTTACAAAAGTTTGTGCATATAAGCGCATTGTCACAGTCTGCTATGAAAGACTTATCAACTAAAACAATGCGGCCAGTCGATTGTGTGGGCGAACCGCCTGAAATTTCTACAACCACATTTCCATCGCAAAGAGATTTTTCCCGAAAATTCTTTTCCAAGATGTAACGGATTGGCATTTTTCCTTTATTACCTTCCTTTATATTTGGAAAATCTGCACCTCGCATACAAAATGTTTTGATTGTGTGGTTTCCTGTTGGTTCATCTTTACCCCAATCACCAGACTTTACTTTTGTAACGAGGTATTCCAATGGCTTTATATCCCAACCTTTAGGTATCATCCCAAACTCGGAATCCACAAATTCACCGTCCTTGAAAGGCTCGAAATCCACGAACCACGCCTTGAACAATGCCTGTGCCTGCTGCTCTAAATTCTCATTTATCCGGCGGTTTAGCACGATTTTATCATCAATGGAGGAAAGAATATCAGCAATGCGTTTCTGCTCTTCGAGAGACGGAAAAGGTATCTCAAACTCTTTTATTTGCTGTGCATTTAGATTTTGTTGTGCTCCACCGTTAGTAAGTGATGCAAGGTAAGAGTAATCATTGAACAAAGCATAATAAACGAATCTATAATCAGCTTTGGTGGAATCAATAGTTAGATTACAGCATGCTTGATTGGTCGTTAATGGAATCTTAGTAATAGCCGTTTTACCTGCTGTTGCTCCATACATTGCGACAATTACAGAATTGGCTGGAATCCATTTAGCCGATGAATTATTAAGCCCTTCTTCTGTTATAGTCTTTTCGGTTTCATAGATACGGTTGAAATTTATTTCTTTAGTATTGAGCCAAGGAATATTTCCGTCATAGTACTCAGCAACGGTACTCTTAGGAGTGCCGCCACTACATATATGAGAGCAAATTTGCTGTATATCTATTCTATTGTATTCTTCCATAAATGAGAATTTAAACATAGTTGCTTAACCCTTTATACAATGAATTGGATTCGTGAACATATCAATAAAATGCCAAGTTTCAACTACTTGGATAATCATATTTCAACCGTTGAATATACGGTTGAGACGAATCCCGATTTGTGTGTAGAGGTCTGTAAAAGTGTGATTGAAAGTATCTGCAAAACAATACTTACCAATCAAAACATTGACTATGATGCCAATGGAAAATTTCAAGCATTAGTAAAACAAACACTAAATAGCATACTAACTACCGAATGCCACAAAGAACAAATAAGCGAACTTGTTAGACGGATTGCATCCGTGACCCAACAATTGGGCGAAATACGTAACCAATCCGGTTTTGCATCGCATGGGAAGGACATAGAACATATTCCATTGGAAACAACCTTAGCCTTATTAGCAAGCAAAACAACAGACGTTGTGGGAGGATTTATTCTGCGCTCATATATATTCCATTCAACAAAAACAAATTCTAAAATTCGTTATGAAGATTGTCACACTTTTAACGAATTGTTTGATGAAGAGAATCCGCTGATATTGGGCGGTGTTATCCTCTCTGCCTCAGAAGCTTTGTACAAACAAGACTATGAAGCGTACAAGGAAGCGTATTATTCATATTTAGACAATCTAAAAAATTGATAGTTATGCCATTTACAGAAAACAATTACGAAAAAGCACTGATTGCTCTATTTGAGAATATGGGTTATCAGTATCTGTATGGTCCTAATATAGAACGAGACTACAGTCTGCCTTTTTATGAAGAACAGGTAGTCGACAGCCTATGTACAGTGAACCCGAAGAAACCCATTACTGCCATTCGGGAAGCTGTCGCCAAGTTAAAAAACATAGAAACAGGTAGTTTGATACAGAAGAATGAACTGTTTATGGACTATCTTCAACATGGCATCGAAGTTTCCTTCCATGATGGTGAAGAGATGTGCCATGAAATAGTCTATCTGATAGATTATAAGAACATAAAACGCAACCAATTTCAGATAATCAATCAATGGACTTTTGTGGAACACTCCGAGAAAAGAGCCGATTTAGTTGTCTTTATAAACGGATTACCGCTGGTCGTTATTGAATTGAAATCGCCTTCGCGGGAAGAGACCGATGCGTCAGAAGCATACAGGCAGTTGCGTAACTATATGATGGAAATCCCATCACTCTTTATTTACAATGTCTTTTGCGTAATGAGCGATATGGCTTGTTCCAAAGCCGGAACCATCACCGGCAAGGAAGATCGTTATATGGAATGGAAAACCAAAGATGGGCATTACGAAAGCAAAGAATTTGCAGACTATGACACCTTCTTTGAAGGAATATTCCCCAAAGAACGATTGATAGACATTATTCGTAACTTCGTCTGTTTTTCAAAAGACGAAGTTGGAGCAGCCAAAATACTTGCAGGCTACCATCAGTATTTTGCCGTAAAAAAGGCGATAGAAAGAACCAAACAGGCTACGGACAATGATGGTAAAATTGGCGTATTTTGGCATACACAAGGTAGTGGCAAATCCTTATCAATGGTCTTTTATGCTCACCTGTTGCAAGAGGAATTGCAACAACCTACCATTGTCGTGATTACAGACCGCAATGATTTAGATGATCAACTATACACACAATTCGCTAAATGCCAACAGTTTCTACGACAAACGCCTCAACAAGCCCAAAGCCGTAATAACTTGAAAGAGTTGTTAGAGGGAAGAAAAGCGAATGGGATTATCTTCACCACAATGCAAAAATTTGAGGAATCGGAAGAACCGTTATCATTGCGCAGAAACATTGTCGTCATGACAGATGAAGCACATCGGGGACAATATGGATTTGAAGAAAAGGTGGATGAAAAAACCGGAAAAGTATCTATCGGTACGGCACGAATTATTCATAATGCACTTCCCAATGCTTCGTATATAGGCTTTACTGGTACACCTATTTCCACTAAAGACAAGGATACAGTGGAAGTGTTCGGCGATTACATTGATGTTTACGATATGACACAGGCAGTTGCTGATGGTGCAACGTGTCCGGTTTACTACGAATCAAGAGTTATCAACCTGAACTTGGACGAAGCCACGCTCAAAGCCATTGACGATGAATATGAGTTACTGGCTGTGGAAGGTGCAACAGAAGAACAGATAGAAAAAAGCAAAAAAGAGATGTCGCATTTGGAAGAAATTCTGGGTGCTCCAGAAACGATTGCTTCTCTCTGTGATGACATATTGAAACACTACGAAGAAAACCGTCAATATGAATTGACGGGAAAAGCCATGATCGTAGCCTATTCGCGTCCAATAGCCATGAGTATTTACCACAAAATACTCGAACTGCGTCCCGATTGGACCGAAAAAGTGAAAGTGGTAATGACCAGCGGAAACAAAGACCCGGAAGAATGGCACGACATTATCGGTAACAAGCAATACAAGAAGGAGTTAGCCAAGCGGTTCAAAGACAACGATGATCCTATGAAGATTGCCATTGTTGTGGATATGTGGCTGACAGGTTTCGATGTTCCTTCATTGGCTACGATGTATGTATATAAACCAATGAGCGGTCATAATCTGATGCAAGCCATCGCCCGTGTCAATCGAGTATTTGACGGAAAAGCCGGAGGTCTTGTTGTGGATTATATCGGTATTGCCAAAGCATTGAAGGAGGCTATGCGCGATTATACCGGACGCGACCAACAGAATTTTGGTAATCCGAATATAAAAGAAACAGCATTACTCAAATTCAAAGAGAAACTGGAAATCTGTCGGGATATGTTTCACGGTTACAATTACAGCAAATTTCAACAAGGTACAGATGCAGACCGTGCACAAATCATAAAAGGAGGAGTAAACTTCATCATATCTCCTGATAAACAAGATATCCAACCGTTGTTTATGAAAGAGGCTACACTGCTACACAATTCCATTACGCTTTGCCGCAGTTTGCTTGACGAAGCACAACGCTTTGAAGCAGCATTCTTTGAAACGGTACGTACACTTCTTTCACGAATGACTGGCAAAGGCAAAGTTTCAAAAAGAGAAATCAACGCAAGGATTGGAGAACTTTTGAAACAAAGCGTAAAGAGTGATGGCGTAATCAATCTTTTCTCGAATGTAAAAGCTGAATTTTCATTGTTCGACCCCACATTCTTGGAAGAAATAGCCAAGATGAAAGAGAAGAATATCGCTATAGAATTATTGAAAAAGTTATTGGCAGAGAAAGTACAAATCTATCAAAAGACAAACCTTATTCAAGCGGAGAAATTTTCTAATTTGTTAAACAAATCCCTTTCATCGTACTTGAAAGGATTGTTGACCAATGAAGAAGTTATCCAAGAGTTACTGAAATTGGCAGCAGAAATTTCTGAATCAGAAATAAAAGGTAATGAATTAGGATTAACAGCAGAAGAGAAATCATTTTATGATGCACTCACTAAGCCACAAGCTGTTCACGATTTCTATACCAACGAACAGTTAGTTGCAATGACCAAAGAGTTGACAGAAGCTCTGCGGAAAAACAGAACCATAGACTGGCAAAAGAAGGAATCAGCACGAGCAGGAATGCGCAAAATGATAAAAAGGCTATTGAAGAAATATAAGTATCCACCCGAGGAAGCCGCCAATGCTTTAGAAACCGTCATCCACCAATGTGAGCAATGGACAGATAATGGTAATTATACGTATTACTCCATTGATAGAAACGTTAAACAATATGAAGTACAAGAGAATTCATATTCAATGGCCGCTGAGCCTCAAAGTGAATATAGTATAAAGGAAAACAGATAACGATATGCCATATCCTATAGAAAAGAAATTTGTAATAGCTATTGCCTCTAGTGCACTTTTTGATTTAACCGAATCAGATAGTGTATTCAGACAACAAGGCGAAAAAAAGTATCGTGAGTATCAAGAGAAAAATATAGACAAACCTTTTGATAAAGGAGTTGCATTTCCATTTATCAAAAGGTTATTGAGTCTTAATGATTCTTTTCCTGATGAACAACCGATAGAAGTAATCCTTATGTCCAAAAATAGTCCGGAAACTGGGACAAGAGTATTTCGTTCAATACGACATTACAACTTAAATATAAGCAGAGCTTGTTTTACAAACGGTAAAGCAAACTTCCAATATCTTCCAGGATTTAACGCAACATTATTTCTTTCTGCAAATTCTAAAGATGTGAAAGATGCTTTGGATATGGGAAATTCTGCAGGCCGAGTCCTGAATAAACATTATATTGAAGACAATGATAATGATAACGAATTAAGAATCGCATTTGACTTTGATGGTGTCTTAGCTAGTGATGAATCAGAGAAAGTGTACAAAGAGAGCGGTGGGGACATGAATGAGTACTTTCACCACGAACAGCAACATGCTAACGAACCTTTACCCATTGGCCCAATAGGTCCCCTGTTGCAGAAAATATCTTTTTTTCAAAAATTGGAAAAGAAGAAAACTGAAGGAGATAAATCTTATAAACGTATATTAAAAACAGCGATTGTTACAGCAAGAAATTCTCCTGCTCATGAACGTGTAGTATCTTCTCTAAAAGCATGGGGCGTTGAAGTTGATGAAGCTTTTTTTCTTGGTGGAATAGAAAAGTCAAGAATCCTAAACATTATGAAACCTCATATTTTCTTTGATGATCAAATGACTCATTTGGAACATATAGATAACATTCCTGCGGTTCATATTCCGTTTGGAATTGCCAATAAATGACATGATAAACTTCGATGAATACATCCAACAAGGTGAGCCGCAAAAGCGTGAAAAAGGCTATGCGTGGCAAACTGCAATAGGACTTCAGGCTGTTGATGGCTTGAAGCCCTCCGAATATCTTATTGAAACTGCTCGCAAACATATTGAGGGAGACATAACCATTGATGAAGTGCAGCAGCTTATCAAGAGTTATTATGAATCAAAAGATGTTCGTACTGAAAAGGATAGTGAAACAGAAGAAGCGGATAAAGTTTCTGCCAATATAACCAAGCTATTGAATGAACGTTCATTTGCTTTTACTGTAGCAGGGCTGACCGCCATACATCGACGGATATTCGATGGAGTATTTAAATTTGCCGGACAAATCAGAGATTACAATATCACCAAAAAAGAATGGGTGCTTCGTGGTGATACCGTATTTTATGTATCTGCCCCCGACATTCGCAAGGCCGTAGAGTATGACCTTGAACAAGAAAAGGCATTTGATTATACCGGACTGAACATTAATCAAATAGTAAGCCATATCACCCAGTTCGTATCAGGATTGTGGCAGATTCATCCATTTGGTGAAGGCAATACACGAACAACAGCAGTGTTTACCATTCAATATCTTCGTTCAATAGGATTCAATGTTGAGAATGATCTTTTTGCCAATCATTCTTGGTATTTCCGTAATGCATTAGTTAGAGCCAACTATCAAAACATACAAAAAGGGATTAAAAGGGATTCTATCTATTTGGAACGATTCTTCCGAAACCTTTTAATGGGAGAAAACAACGAACTAAGGAATCGTTTTATGATAGTTAATGCACCCGAAAACATAGTAACCTCCACCCCGACAAGCACCCCGACAAGCACCCCGACAAGCTCTGATAATCCATTGCAAATAGACAATGAGAATATCTGTCGTTTAATAACAGCTATTGCAAGCAACAAATTATCCGTCAAAGAAATGATGGTTACCGTAGGATTAAAGGATCGTGAGAATTTTATGGAATACTCACTTAATCCTGCCATTAAAGAGGGATTTGTTTCCATGCTCTACCCCGACAAGCCTCGCCATCCTCGCCAGAAATACCTCCTGACAGTAAAAGGACTGGCTGTTTATAATTCTAATAATGCGACAACGTAATGGAAGAAAATAACATATCCCCTATCCGCTCTGATTTTGAGCAGATAAAAAAGCAAAATGAAAGCGGTTCAGAGTATTGGACTTCCCGTGATTTGTGCGTTGTATTAGGTTATAGTACCTATCAAAAATTTACACGCACAATAAGCAAAGTCATTGCGATAGCCAATCATAAAGGACTTAATACAGCAGAGCATTTTAACCATACGGTTGAAATGGTCAAATTGGGTTCCGGCTCATTCCGAAAAGTAGAGAATATACATTTATCACGTATGGCTTGTTTGATAATTGCGGAAAATGCCGATGGCAAGAAACCACAAGTGCAAGTGGCAAGAGAATATTTCAGACAGGAAACACCCACTACTGAATTACTTAGTAACAACCTATTATCCAATATTTTGCTATATAAAACAAAGCAAGGAGAAACACGAATTGAGGTCATTTTCAACAGTGAAACTTTTTGGATGTCTCAGAAACGTATGGCTGATTTGTTTGGCGTGGATGTACGTACCATTAACTATCACCTTGGGCAGATTTACGAATCAGGTGAGCTTACCAAAGAGGCAACTATCCGAAAAATTGGGATAGTTCAATCAGAAGGGGAACGAGATGTAGAACGCACACCATTGTTCTATAGTTTAGATGCCATCATTGCCGTAGGCTATCGTGTGAACAGTTACCAAGCCACTCAATTCAGAATTTGGGCGACATCCGTTCTGAAAGAAATGATTGTCAAAGGATTCGTGTTGGATGATGAACGCTTAAAACAGGGGAAGCATTTTGGCAAAGATTATTTTGATGATTTATTAGAGCGTATCCGGGAGATACGGGCTTCGGAACGTCGATATTATTAGAAAATCACGGATGTTTATGCCGAATGTAGTGCCGATTATGACCCCAAATCTGAAATAACACAATTGTTCTTCAAGATGGTACAGAATATGATGCATTGGGCTGTTACCCATCAAACGGCTGCTGAAATCGTATATTCAAGAGCAGATGCTGAAATGCCTCACATGGGGCTTACCACTTGGAAAAAATGCACCTGACGGCAGAGTTCAAAAGTCAGACACAATAGTTGCCAAAAACTACTTGTCCGATAAGGAAGTCTCAGCCTTAAATCGGCTCTCAACCGCATTCCTTGATTTTGCAGAACTTCGTGCAGAAAGGCAGATTATTACCACGATGGTAGATTGGAAAAAACAATTGGATGAGTTCTTGACTTTATACAAATATGACACCTTGAACGATGCCGGAACTATTTCCGCAGAACAAGCAAAAGAAAAAGCATACGCTGAATACGATAAATTCCGCTTGATTCAAGACAAAGAGTATCTTTCTGATTTTGATAAGGAAATCAAATTATGGAAAGAGAAAGGATTGTTTGGCGAAAATTAGCAGAAGTATAAATACTCTATTAACTAGGAATCAATTATGTCAAAAGTAAAACTGAAGAAATACCTGTTGTCACTTACCAAAGAACAGATAACAGACATCGTACTGGAACTATATGATGCACGTAAAGGAGCAAAAGACTATCTGGAGTTTTATCTTGCTCCGGATTGCAATGCTGAGTTGGAGAAATGCAAAAAGGCTATCCAAAATGAGTTCTTCCCAACTCGTGGATTTTCCGACAAACCTTCATTTGCCAAATGCCGAAAAGTCATATCCGACTTCCAAAAGCTAAAGCCAGAGCCAACCTTTGTTGCAGATTTGATGCTGTTTTACATTGAACAAGGATGTGAATATACACTTGAATTTGGCGATATGTGGGAACAGTTCTACACAACATTAGAAGGTAATTTCGACAAAGCTATGCGCTTTATCTTTCTCAACGGATTGTTAACCAATTATTACGAACGCATCGAAAAACTTATTGACAGCGTATCTGATTGCGGTTGGGGATTCTATGATACGTTACAAGATATTTATTCGGAATATCGGTAACAACCAATTTACCCAACAAAAGCCTCAACATACCATATAGTATATAAATCCATCCGTTTTTATTTACTATATGACACATTGAGGCATAAGATTAATTACCGGATAAGCAATCACCTATCACAAGATAAAACATTTACTTGGGTCAAAGCCATTAGTTATATGTTCATTTTGAAAGATATATCCCATCTGATTGCAGACCACCTTTGTACCATTTATTTCAGTATCAATATTGGTGTGTGAATGTCCATAAATCCAAGCATCTATATGGTTGTCAAATATAAGTCCACTCAAATCAGTGGCAAACGCACTGTTTAGAACAGAACCTTTATGATGATTGGCTACCACCTCCAATGTCGGAAGATGATGTGTTACAACCACAATGTGTTTTGCGGTACTTTCTGCTAAACTTTGTTTGATGAAATCCAAACAGAAAGTATGCATCTGATTGAACTCCTCCGTTTGAAGCAATTTACCTTGATACATTATCTGACGAAAATCATTCATACCCTTCCAAACAAAATATTCATCAGCAGGAGAAATCCGAGACCACAAAGTACTCATGATAAAATCTGTATCATCTATCCGTACTACTTGATTTTGATAATACCCTACATTTTCTTTGAACATCCATTTCCATTGTAATCCTCTATCCATCACATCGCAATAATTGTAATACTCATGGTTTCCGGGAACAATGAGTACTTGACGATAATTGGCAGATGCCCATTTCCAGAAATTCGTCAAAGGTGCAACCTTGTCTTTCAAGTAAAATATATCTCCGGCAAGAACCAAAATATCACCTGTTACAGGTAATTCATTCTGTTTTAACCACCTGCTGTTATCACTAAACTCCAAATGCAGGTCACTCATATATTGTATCTTCATATTTTTCGGGTTTGTCAATATTTTATATAAATCAGTTCATAATTCTTTGAATTCAATTCATTGTCCATAATCCCCTCCAAGAAAGAAAATTTATTGTACAGGAATTGGTAGTGTTCAAGTTCTTCTTCCTCAAAGTTTATGCTCTCATAGCAGTTGTCTATCTCCTTGTTAATTTTATCATACAAATCGACGGTCGCTTTTGCTATTCGTGTTTCCAATCTGACAATATCTTCCTTGTTCTTAGCAATAGCCTTTTTACAATGTTCGATTTCTTCTTTGTAAAAGTATAAAACCTCATCAAGAAGGACGTTTGTCAGCACACTTGGAGATGGACTACATGGAAGCACAGTCAATTCACGACTTGGGGTAGTAGTAAGATAAAACAATT